>Ga0209540_10000341_pt1 | contig 47265 bp, 52 predicted proteins | sample BarGraIncu01121A_FD_184501 | JGI IMG/M metagenome (GOLD analysis project Ga0209540, IMG submission 184501) | Arctic peat soil microbial communities from Barrow, Alaska - Barrow Graham LP Incubations 011-21A (SPAdes) (version 2) | ecosystem: Environmental > Terrestrial > Soil > Wetlands > Peat... | reverse complement strand
ACAGAAGTGCAGCCGCGACGATCAGGGCGAGCGGGATCAGGAATCCCCCCTTGCGATACGCGTGCGGCAGATAGGCGCCCAGGGTCGCGAGCGCGGCGACCGAGGCGAGCGCCAAGAGCAGCGACAGGTAACACTGCCACCAGGCGGGGGCACGTAGATGCGCCTCCCGGAGCGCGGCCGCCGAGCCGGCGGCGCTCGAACCTACTTCCTGGCTGTCGGCGCGACCCGAGAGCCGGCCGAAGGCGTCTCTCAACGCCGCCAGCTCGACACGCGCGCTCTCGTCGCCGGCAACGATGCGCTCACTGACGGAGTTGCAGCGCACGATGTAGGCGTGCTCGATCTCCGAGAAGGTCGCATCGGTCGGGAGACCGAGGTAGGCAAGGATCTGCTCGCGATCGGACATCTGCCGCTGATATTAGGAGACCGTCAGGATCTCGCGAACCCGCCGCCGGATCAGTCGAGCGGAATGACGAGCTCTGTGATCAGCTCGTCGGAGTTCACGACGTTCACCATGCTGCGCAGGAAGCGATCGTAGGGCGCCGTCTTAGCTCGAAGCCGCTCGCCCTTGGCCAGCGAACTGTTCAGCTCGGCCCAGGCCTCGGGAAGCTGATCATAGGGCCCGTGCAGAACGCCGACGAGTGCGCTGCCGCCACTGAACTCCATGACCTTCATGTCCGCTGCGGGCTCGATCTCGCCTTCGAACGGGATCGCCACAATCGCAGCGATCCGTCCCGGCGGGGTTCTACGCTTCGGATGCGCGCAGATGCCTGGGCCCGCGAAGAGCGCGCCGGCCTCGGTCAGCACTTCGCCGAGGCGGCCGAAGGCGGTGGAGAGGTCGGCCTCGAAATGCTCGGCGGAAGTCGTCAGCTCGATCGCGAGCACGCGCTCGGACTCTAGCTCTCGCCGCTCGATACCCAGATCCATGGCCCCTCCGTTCTCTCGAGTGCTATCGAGGTGGTCTGGGTGATCATCGGCAGCAGCCCAGGCGCGATTGAGGCGCAAATTGGGGATATGGCCACCCGGAGCAGCGCGAATAGTGGGATTCGCCCCCGAGCGCGCCTCTGCGAGCTCTATAGCTCGTTCCGCAGCTTCTCTAGGGCCGACCAGCGCGAGTCAACCTGCTCCGCGGCATGCTCGTGCGGCTCGAGGTTGAGGTCTCCTCCACACTCCGGGCAGAGCCCGGCGCAATCCGGACGGCAGAGAATGGTCTCGGGCAGCGCGAGTGCCGCGGCGTCGCGGGCCCAGGCCGAGAGATCGAGCCGGTCGCCTTCGAGATAGGGCGTGCGTAGCTCCTCGTCGGCGCCGGGGTCGGCATCCTGGTATTCGCTGGCGACGATCTTCTCGCGGAACTCGGCCTCGCCCAGGCAGCGATAGCAGGGCCCGACCATCCTGCTCTCGAAGCGCAGGTTGAAGACGGTGCCGCCGGTTGCGCGGGCGATGCTCAGCTCGGCCTCGATCGTCCGTGGCAGCGGCTCGTAGCTCTGGCCGCCGTAGACGAGCGGCTCGAGCTCGATCTCGACCGCCTCGCGGTGCTCATCGCCCGACCGCAGGCGGAGACGCCTAAGGTCGTAGGTGGTCATACGCTCAGGGTAGCAGCGGGCAGGGCCGGTACCGGCCCTGCCGTGATTATCGGATCGACCTCTTTAGCGCCTAGGAAACCGGAACCACGATGTCGGTCTCCAACTCGACCGGCGAGACGGCGCTCATGGGGTCGACGCGGTAGACCTCGTAGGGCATCGCCGCGATCTTCAACCCCTGCCCCGAGATCCAGGTGTGCACGTCGCGCCAGGCCTGAGAGAGCCCGTCGAAGGGGCCGATCAGCGTCCCGACCGCCGCCTTTCCAGCGGCGAAGTCGACCATCTTCAAGCCCGATTCGAGCGGCAGTTCGCTCGCCACCGGAACGCCGACGACGGCGACGAACGACTCGGGATCGAAGTCCTCCTCCGGATAGCCGATCAGGCCCGGGCCGGTGGGCGCGACGCCAGCTTGGCCGAGCGCTCCGAACAAGCGACCGAAGGCTTGCTCGCAGTCGGGACCGATCCGGTCGAGCGCCGAACGTATCTCCACGCACGCGGCTCGCTGTGCGGGAACTTCGCGAATTGCAACGGATATGGGCACTATCTCCTCCTTCTTCTCGCGCAGCTTGCGAAGGAGAGCGAGAGCCCGCTCCGACTCGGCGGCGCGCTCGCGCAGCCTCGCCTCTTGCAGATCGAGCACCTCGCCGAGCCGGGCGAGATCCGCCAGTACCACTCTCACCTCGTCGAGCGGCAGGTCGATCGCGCGCAGCTCGCGGATCGTGTCGGCCACGGCGAGTTGATCGAGCGAGTAATAGCGGTAGCCCGTCCACTCGTCTACGTAGGCGGGCTCGAGCAGCCCGCGCTCGTCATAAAAGCGCAGCGCCCGCCGGCTCAGCCGGCTGATGAACGCAAAGCGCCCGATCGGGAACAGGTTGTCGCGCTCTCCTTCCATGTCGAAGCCCAGTCTGAAAATTGACGTAACGTGAAAGTCAAGGCGAGATCAACAACGCGCTTCGATCGCTCCAGACGCCTCGACGAGTAACTCGCCCCGCTTGCTGCGGACGCACGGAAACGGCCCGGCAAAGAGTCGAGCCGAGAGTAGATTCAACCGAGGCTACTGATAGCTGTCGGGCTCGTCGATCGGGCCGATGCCGGCGACGACCGACTCCTGTGAGCGCTCGTGCAGGCGCTCGCGCCCGCGCTTGACCGCGGTGAGGAACTTGTCCAGGTTGACCTCGAGCGTCGAGAGAATCGAGTCGGCCCAGTCTTCCATCTCGAGCCTCGTCTGCCGCGCCTGACGACGCGCTTCTTCGACGATCTCGATGGCCTGGTGCTCGGCCAACTTGACGATCTCGGTTTGCGAGGCCTGGACAACCGCCTGCTCACGCGCCTCGGCGGTAATGCGATCGGACTCGCGGTTGGCCTCGGCAAGCATGTCCTGGCGCTCCTTGACGATCCAGCGCGCCCTTTTCAGTTCCTCCGGGATCGTCGCGCGCATCTGATCGAGAACGTCGTAGATCTCTTCGCGATCGATGCGTACCTGGTCGGTAAGAGGCACCTGCTTGGCGTTGTGAACTAGATCGTCGAGCTTGTCAATGAGGACGAGAATGTCCATGTTTATCCGTCTCCGAGAAGTTTACCCGCGCGCTGATTGCTGAGTTTCTTCCTGCGCGAGCGCCGATCTCCTCCTCAGCTTACTAAGTAGTGGCAAACGTTTTCCACTCCGCCGCTGATGTCATTTGGCGGGCCCGCCGCCGTTACCGAAGATCTCGTGACAGCGTTCGGCGACCGCCGGCGGCACGAACTCCGAAACGTCGCCGCCGTAAGAGGCGATCTCCTTGACGCCGCTGGAAGACACGAAGCTGTAGTTTGGCCCCGCCATCACGTAGACGGTCTCGAGCTCGGGCGCAAGCGTCCGGTTGAGATGGCCCATCTGGAATTCCCACTCGAAGTCGGAGATGGCGCGCAGCCCCTTGACCATCGCGCGAGCTCCGCAGCGCTTGGCGAAGTCCACGACCAGATCGCTGAAGGCCTCGACGGTAACGTTGCCGGCCCCGGTCAGAGCTTCTTCGAGAAAGACGATTCGCTCCTCGACCGTGAACGTCGTTTGCTTGTGATGGGGCTCGGCGACGACGCCCACGACGATGTGATCGAACACCATCGCGGCGCGGTGGATGATGTCCAGATGGCCGTTCGTGACCGGGTCGTAGCTACCGGGGCAGATCGCCGTGATGATGTGAGGCGAGCTCACGACGGGTCCGCGTCGTAGACGGTCAGGCGAGCCGATCCGTAGCGGCGAGTTGTGCGCAGCTCGAGCGGCAGATCGGGCTCGAGCCGGCTTTCGGTCTCGACCACGACGACACCGTCAGCCTCGAGCAGCCGGGGAAGGTAGATCGCGAGTGTCTTTTGCAACTGTCGGTATTCCTCGTAGGGCGGATCGACCAGGATCAGATCGTATCGCCTACCCGCGGCCGCATCGGCAGAAAGCGCCCTGCGGGCGTCGGCTCGGACGATCTCGGCGCCACTCAGGTCGAGCTTGGCCAGGTTGCGCTCGATCACGCGACAGGCGCCCGCATCGGACTCGACGAAGACGGCTCGCGCCGCGCCGCGGGAGAGGGCCTCGAGCCCCATCGCGCCCGATCCGGCGAAGAGATCGAGCACCGTGGCGCCATCGACGGGGCCGATCAGGCGGAAGGCCGCCTCGCGCACGCGGTCGCCCGTGGGCCTGGTCGAGCGCCCCTTGGGAGCGAAGATCCTCGCCCCTTTTCGATCGCCGGCGATGATGCGCATGCCTTTATCCTCGCCGTTCGCGGTCGCCGCCGTCGACCCGATCGGTGTCGGGCATGAGGCCATGGCTCCCAGAGACGAGCTGGAAAGGCCGAAGCGCCGGCCGGCTTGCAGGGGTTTTATCCCGGGGAGTGGAGCCCCTCCGAGAAGGGAGCTCGGTCTTGGCGCCCCGTCGTCCCGGGTTTCTCCCTCAGCAAGGGTTTGCCGGGCACGGGCAGGCCCGACCGAGACTTGCCCCGGTGCCGGGCACAAAGCCAGGTCAGAAAGAGACGGCGGGACCACCCGGAGAGACGGCCCCGCCGAACTCAAGCCTGAGCGTTTTGCCGCGTACGTAACTTAGGCGACCACTAGCCAGAGGGCAACCACGACGCGAGTGATCGCGAACGCCAAACGGAGTTAGTCGCCGCAGTTTCGGTAACCACGCCTTGCGCCGGAACGTGGCGGAGGCGGGCGCCGCTCAGGCGAGTCGGCCCAGCTCCAGCTCAGCGAAGCGCTCCTCCAACTCGTCTTCGAGCGGGCTTCCAGCCAGTTTCGGGGCCAGCTCGCGCGCGGCGTTGCGGGCCTGCTCGAGCAGGGCGCGGTCGGCGCGCAGGTTGGTGAAGCGAAAGTCCGAAAAGCCCGACTGCCTGGCCCCGAGCAGCTGCCCTTCGCCCCGTATCTCCAGGTCTACCTCGGCCAGCTCGAAGCCGTCCGAGGTCTCGACGAGCGCCTCCAGCCGGCGCTGCGCCGGCTCGCTCAGCTCCTCGGCGGGCCGCGAGACGAGCAAGCAGTAAGACTGCTCGGCGCCGCGTCCCACCCGGCCGCGTAGCTGGTGCAGCTGCGCCAGCCCGAAGCGGTCGGCTTCCTGGATGATCATCACGGTCGCGTTCGGAACGTCCACCCCCACCTCGATCACGGTCGTGGCGACGAGCACGTCGAGTTCGCGCTGCTTGAAGTCGGCCATGATCCGGCGCCGCTCGGCCGGGCGCAGGCGCCCGTGCATGCAGCCGACGCGGTAGCCGGCGAGCTCTTCCTTTCTCAGCCTCGCGGCCTCCTGCTCGGCCGCGCGCGCCTGGCCGGCCGCATCGTCCACCAGCGGGCAGACGACGTAGACCTGGCGCCCGGCATCCAAGTGCTTGCGCAGCCTCCGGTAGGCCTCCGCGCTGCGATCCTCGAAGACCCAGCTTGTGATCACCGGCTTACGCGCCGCCGGCGGGGCGGCGATCTCGCTCACCTCCAGATCGCCGTAGAGGGTAAGAGCCAGCGTGCGCGGAATCGGCGTCGCGCTCATGTGCAATACATGCGGCGAATGGCCCTCGGACAACGCCGTCCGCTGCTCGACACCGAAGCGGTGCTGCTCGTCGACCACCGCCACGGCGAGTCTTTGGAACTGCACCTCCTTCTGAATCAGGGCGTGCGTTCCGATGGCGATCTGCGCCTCGCCGCTTGCGATCCTCGAGCGCGCCGCCTCGTGCTCCTTGGCCGGCAGGGCGCTCGTGAGTAGCAGGCACTCCACCCCCAAGCCGCGGCAGATCTCCTCGACGGTGAGGAAGTGCTGCTCGGCAAGCGTCTCGGTGGGCGCCATCAGGGCGCCCTGGAAGCCTGCCTCGACTGCGCGCAGAAGCGCGTAGAGCGCAACCACGGTCTTGCCCGAGCCGACGTCGCCCTGGAGCAGGCGCTGCATCGGGCGCGAGCCGGCCAGGTCACGATCGATCTCCGCGATCGCCGCCTGCTGATGCTGGGTGAGCCGGAAGGGAAGCGCGGCCAGGTAGCTCTCGATCAGGGGGCCGGGCGCGCCGAGCGCCGGCGCCTCCGAGCTATCTCTGTCGCGGGCGATGCGCGCCAGGGCGAGCTGGAAGAGCAGCAGCTCGTCGAAGGCGAGACGCCGCCTTCCCTCCTCTCCTTGCCCCTGGCGCTCGGGCCGGTGCAAGGCAAAAAGCGCGTCCGAGCGCAGCGGCAGGCCGAGCCGGGCGCGTAGCGAAGCCGGGAGCGGATCGGGCAGCTCGCGCGCGAGCGGAAGAACGCGTTCGACTAGGCCGCGCAGGCGCTTGAGCGAGACCTCCTCGCTGGCGGAGTAGACAGGCGCGTTGTCGGCGGTCGCGCGGGGCTCGCCCAGGTCATAGGCCTTGACTGCGAAAGAGCCGCGCCGCAGCTGTCCGCGCATGCGCAGGCGCGTCCCGGGCACAAGCTTCTCCACCAGCCAGCTCTGGTTGAACCAGACACAAGCCACCTCGTCTGACCCATCCGACACGAGCGCCTCGACGAGCGTCAGCCGCCGGCCCGAGCGGCGCGAGCCCACCAGACGCACCTGGCCTTCGATCGTCGCCTCCTCCCCGATCAAGAGCTCGGCGATGGAGCGCTCGGGCGCGGCCGGCTCGTAGCGGAAGGGCCGGTACGCAAGCAGGTCGCCCGCGCTGCGCAGTCCGATGCCAGCGAGCGAGCGCTCCAGCGTCGCCCCCACGCCGGATAAATCGCGCAGGCTCCGCCCAAGCTTTTCCGGCCCGGCGAAGTAGCGGGGACGGGGCCAACTCCTCGGGCTAGCGGAGCCGGCGAAGTTGACCGGAAGGTCGCTGGTTGTCGTCACCTCAGGCAGGTGGTCCGAGTATAGGACCGTGGTCCGGACGGTCCCGCCCGGAGCAGGAATCAGGCCGTACGCAAGCGGATGAACGCATCGAGACCGCCTTCCGGAGCCGTGCGCAACTCGACCCTGCCTCCGTCGATCTCGATCAGTCGCTTGACGATGGCCAGCCCCAGGCCCGAGCCGGTGCCAGACTTACTTCCACGCCAGAAGCGATCGAAGGCACGCTCGCGCTGCTCGTCCGTCATGCCCGGCCCCTGGTCGATCACGTGCAGCTCGCCGCGCGATCCGCTGATCGACACCGTGCCTCCGCGCGGCGAGACCGCGAGCGCATTCGAGAGCAGGTTCTCGAGCGCCTGACCGAGGCGATCGGCACCCGCCAGCGCCGTCCCGCTGACGTTCGCCTCGAGCTTCACTTCTTGCTCGGCGGCCAGCGCCGACCAGGCCTCGATGCGATCGTCGACGAGCTTTACGAGATTGACTCGTTCGGGCGGCGATACCTCGGCGCGGGCCAGCGCAAGCAAACCAGCGACCAGCCGGGAGAGCCGCTCGACCTCGTCCAGTGCCCGCTCGAGATCCGCCCGCCCCGCTTCGCTCACCTCGGCGCCGATGTTCTCGAGCCGCAGTCTGAGCGCAGTCAGAGGCGTTCGCAGCTGATGCGAGGCGTCGGCAACAAAGTCCTCCTGCGAGCTGACGAGCTGCTCGAGCTCGGCAACCATGTGGTTGAAGGTCGATGCGAGCGAGCGCACCTCGGGTGGCCCGGCCTCCTCTTCGGCACGGGCCTCGAGATCGCCCCCGCCGGCCACGGCGGCGGCGGATTCGAGCTTCGCCAGCGGCGAGGACACCCAGCGGGCGAAGCGGAAGCCCACCAGCGCGGCCGCCGCAAGCACCGTCCCACCGATTGCGAGCAGCATGAACCAGTAGCGCCAAACACGGGTCTCCAGCGCCGAGGTTGGGAAGGTGATGCGCACCGCTCCGGTGACGGTCGAGCTCGACGAGGGAGAAACGCCAAATGTGGGCACGGCGACGAAGAGCAGGTTTTGGTGCAGGGTCTTCGAGTAGCGGATTCCCGGCACGACGGGCTTGCCGCGAAGCGCAGCGGCGATCTCGGGGCGAGTCGCGAAGGTTCGGAGCCCGCTCGCGGGCGGACTGGTGTCGATGATCGCGACGCCCTGACGATTGACGATCACGACGCGCCCACCGTTCTTGCTGTAGGCGAGCGCCGAGGCGGCGAGCACCCGAGTGGCCGAGGCGCGCGGATTGGATCCGCGCTCGAGTACGTCCTCGGCGACGGAGGCGAAGGCAATGGCGTCGTTCTGGACCCTTGTCTCGAGATCGCGGCGCTCGTTGCGAGCATTGACGATACCGAGCGGTATCTCAAGCACGGCCAGCATGAGCAGCGCCAGCCCGAGGTAGGTGAACAGCAGCCTCCTGGTCACTCGGGCGCCCGCAACCTGAAGCCGACGCCGCGCACCGTTTCGATCCAGCCCGGGTCGCCGAGCTTGCGCCTCAGCGAGGCGACGTGCACGTCGATCGTCTTCGTCGATCCGAACCAGTGCGACTCCCAGACGTTCTCGAACAGCGAGCGCCTGGTCACGGCCGCGCCTGGCTCGGCGGCGAGCGCCGCCAGGAGGTCGAACTCCTTGGCGGTCAGCTTGAGCTCGCGCTCGCCTAGAAGGGCTCTCCGGGCCCGTGTATCCACGAGCAGATCGCCCACCAGCAGGCGCCCGTCGATCGGCGGTTGCGGCCCCGCGCGGCGACTGACGGCACGAATCCGGGCCACCAGCTCGCGCAGTCCAAAGGGCTTGACGACGTAGTCGTCGGCGCCCAACTCGAGCCCGATGACGCGATCGACCTCCTCGCCACGGGCGCTGACGATGATGATCGGAACCTGCGAGCGCTCGCGCAGGCGCCTGCAAACCGTGTAGCCGTCGATGTCGGGCAGACGCAGGTCGAGCAATACGACGTCCGGCTCGGCCGCGGCCAGCGCCTGCTCGCCGCTCGGAGCCCACTCGACCTCGAAGCCCTCGCGCTCGAGCCCCGCCAGGAGCGGCTCGGCAATCGTCTTCTCGTCCTCTACGACCAGGATCTTCATCGGCTCAGCTCGCGCCGGCGCCGCTGTCGCCGCGCCGGTTGAGGGTCTTTACGGAATCTTTTCCATATTCGGGTGCTCTATTACACATCCCTGGGCATGATCTTGCGCCATTCAGAGCAGGGTGTGTGTAGCGAAAGTATTGCGATCACTCGGGAGGTGGCCGAAATGAGAAAGATTTATGTGCTTATAGCGGCTCTGGTGGTGGCCATCGCCGTAGCGCTTGGTACCTACGCCGCGACGCTCTCGACGGCGCTCGGGCCGACCTCGACGCCGACGAGCAACGTGGGCACCGTGATCACCCAGGGCAACCAGAGGTTGAGCGCGGCGAACGCCGCAATCAACGCGGCCCTGACGCAGCGGCCTCCTTCCGTGAACGGCGGAAACGTTCCCTTTGTTGCGCCGCATCCGGTCGTCGTGAACGTGACCGGCGCCGCGGGCGCGGTGCCTTTCACGCCCTCGGTGGGTCACTTCGGTGACGACGGGGGTGGTGGCGGTGACTAACGCTATCGGACGCTTCTGGGCGGTCGCCGTCGCGCTCGTCGTCTTCTTCGTTCTCTGGGCCGTGCTAGCGGCCAAGCCGTGGGTCTCGTCGGGCGCACCGGCGGATCCGCGCCTGTCCGCTCTCCAAGCTCAGGAGCAGAAGACACAGAACCGGGCGATCGCCGCGCAGCAGACGCTGAACAATCGCTGGGCCGCCTATCGCTCGGCGCTCATGAGGCAGCAGGGCGCTCTGACGGCGCAGCAGCGGGCTCAACTCGCTACGGCCCCGGCCGGTCCGTCGGTGATCGTGAAAGTCACCGGCGCTACGCCGGTCACCCACTCGACCAGCTCCAGGCCGGTACTCGCCGCTCCGCCGGTACCCGGTGTGCAGCCGTCCACCGCGCAGAGTCAGGCGGCGAGCACGGGCCAGGGCGGTAACGGAGGAGGATAGTTGCCGACAGATCTTCAATCTGAGCCACGCTTGAGATACGAGTTTCGGGCGATGGGGACGACGATCGAGCTTCTGCTCGATGCCGACGACGGAGAGCAGGCACAGTCTGCTCTCCGCGCTGTAGAGGAGGAGTTCGAACGGCTGGAGGCGATGCTCTCGCGCTTCCGTCCCGACTCCGAGCTTTCGCAGCTGAACCGCGACGGGCACATCCTGGCGCCGCCCGATCTCGAGAGAGTGCTCGGGCTGGCGCTGGAGGCGCGCGAGCGCAGCGCCGGCCGCTTCGACCCGACCGTTTACGACGCGCTGACCCGTGCAGGCTACGACCGCTCCTTCGAGCAGGTCGCGCCCGAAGCCGTAGACGACGGCCCGCAGGGCGCTCGCTGCGGCGGTCAGGTAACCATCGATGTCGCGACTGGTGAGGTAGAGATAGAAGCGGGCTTCCACATCGATCTCGGCGGCATCGGCAAGGGCTACGCAGTCGACCGCGCGATCGAGATCCTGGCGGTGGAGGGACCGTGCCTGGTGAACGCCGGCGGCGACCTGGCCGTACGCGGCGACAAGCCCTGGCCCGTTGGCGTCGAGGACGGGCCGACGCTCGAGCTTACTCGCGGCGCCATCGCCACCTCGGGGCGCGACCGGCGGCACTGGCGCCGCGGCGCCGAGGAGCGCCATCACCTGATCGACCCGGCGACCGGCCGCCCGGCCGAGACCGATTTGGTACGCGTGACCGTGGTCGCGCCGAGCGCGATCGAAGCCGACGTACTGGCCAAGACTCTCTTCCTGAGCGGCGAGCGAGAAGCCGCGGCGGCCGGCGTCCCGGCGCTGCTCGTCTGCGCCGACGGGCGCAAGCGACTGGTCGGCGGCCTCTAGGATCAGCCACGTGCGTTTTCTGTCCCTTTCTGAGAATATCGACTGAACGACCAATGAAACACGACCCCACCTTCTGGATCCTCGCCCGCGCCAGCGGTCTCACGGCCTACATTCTCTTGACGCTGTCGGTGCTGGCCGGGATCGTCGTCAAATCGCGCCCGTTCGGCAAACGGGTCAGGCAACCGGCGGCGATCGACACACACCGCACGCTTGCCGCACTCGGGCTGGGGGCACTCGTCATTCATATGACCGCGCTGGCGCTCGACAAGACCGTGCGCATGCCGGTGCGGGCACTGTTCATCCCGGGACTCTCGCCCTATCGGCCCTACTGGGTGGCGGTGGGCGTTCTCACAGCCGAGCTGATGGTGGTCGTCTACGCCTCGTTCTCGCTGCGCAGGAGGATCGGCTTCAAGAACTGGCGTCGCTTGCATTGGGCGACCTACGCTCTGTTTGCCGGCGGAACGGCGCACGGGCTCCTTTCCGGCTCGGACAGCCGCCGCGCCTGGGCGCTGGCCATCTACTTGGGGGCGATCGCCTCGGTCGCGGCGGCGACGACGTGGCGCACTCTTGCCCCACTAACCCAAGGAGGAGAGAATGTTCCGAGTCGAGATCGATAGCGACCTCTGCAGCGGCTTTGCTTCGTGCGTCGATGACGCGCCCGAGATCTTCAAGCTCGACGACTCCGGCACGGCGATCGTGCTGGTTCCCGAGACCGACGACGAGCGAGCAGTGAAAGCCGCCCGGGACTGCCCGATGGCGGCGATCAGCGTGTTCGACGCGGAAAGCGGCGCGAGTGTCAGCTGAGCGAAAGAGCGGCCGCCTCAGTCCATTCGCCCTGCGCTTCTGGCTCATCGCGGCGCTTGTTGTGCTCGTCTCGGCGCTGATCCTGGGAGCAAACCTGGTCCTGCTCGGATATGCCCAGCCGGGGAGCGATCCGGTGGGCCAGCTCACTCCCGCCCGCTTGATCCAAAGCGAGAACGAGTTTCCCGATAACAAGCAGCCCGGCACCGTCTCGACCACCGTCACTACGCCGCCGCCGCCGCACCACACGCACATCGCCGGCGAGCACAGCGACGACTGACCGGCTCCGCCGGGACGTTCCGGGGCGAGAGTCGCCTCAAAGCAGCGGCAGTGCGCCTTTCGCGGTCCGTTCGCGCGCTCGAGCTCGCCGCTACCGGCTCGAGCGCTCGTTCTGCCGAATCTGCTCTTTACCGAATCTTTCTCCTTTCCAGGGGAACGCTTGCCTTGGCTTGGCCCTCGCCTAAGTCCAACCGGGGTAGGTTCATCTAGTCGAAACAAGAGATGGGGGGTCGATCCCAGATGAAAAAGAGTCACGTCTTCGTATTGGCAGTCTTGATCGCCGTCGGCGCGACGCTCGGCACCTACGCTTTGACCCGCACCACCGAGCTCGGCGTCCAAGCCCGAACCGCCTCGAAGAAGGGCACCGACGCGACCATCGCCGCGCGCACTCGCCAACTGAACGCCCTCGAGCAATCGCTGCACAAGGCGCTCGCGAAAAAACCGCCGCGGCTCCCGGCTCTACCGAAGCTAAAAGCTCCGGCCCCGCGGTCGGCTCCGCGCGTCTATGCATCGGCGCCCGTGACATCGCACGCGCCGGCGCCCGTGATAGTCACGCGCGCCGCGGCTCCGGCACCAACCGTGAGCCGGGTCAAGCAAGCATCCGCACCCGCACATGAGCACCAATCCTCCGGAGGCGAGCACGATGACTAACGGTCTCGGCCGTATCTACGCGATCTCACTGGGAATCGTCGTCTTCTTCCTGTCCTGGGCGGTCATCGCCGCCAGGCCCTGGGTGGAGGCGCCCGCCGCCAAGGCCGATCCCCGCCTCGCCGCTCTGGACGCACGTGAGCGGAGGCTGCGTAAAGACGCCGTCGAGATCAACGCGATCGTTCAGAAGCGCTGGAACGTCTACCGCACCGAGCTCGTCACGCGAAAGCACCAGATCGCAGCTCGCAAGAAGGCGCAGCAGGTGCTGGCCCAGCAGGCGCTCGCGGCCCAGCAGACACTAGTCTCTCAGTCGGCGCCCTCTTATTCGGCACCGTCTTCGCATGCGGCCCCCGCGCCCTCGACACCAATCGTGCGAGTTGCTCCTCCGGCCGCGCCACCCGCAACGCAGACAAAGACTTCCTGATGAGAGACGCGACCCGAAAGGAGCAAGCGATGTATCGAATAGAGATCGACCGGCAGCTATGCAGCGGCTTCGGCTCCTGCGTTGAGGCCGCGCCGAAGCTCTTCGAGCTCGACAGCTCGGGGATCGCCTCGTTGCTCGTCACGGAGAGCGAAGACGGTGCCGTGCTGGAAGCGGCCCGATTGTGCCCGATGGGCGCGATCGCCATCATCGATCGCGAGAGTGGAGAGCGGGTGAGCTGAGATGACAAGCCGGCCCGGAAACGTAGTGGTGATCGGAGGCGGCCTCGCCGGGCTGCGCAGCGCCGAGACCCTGCGCGCACGCGGCTTCGACGGGCGCCTGACTCTGGTCGGTGAGGAGACTCACCTCCCTTACGAACGTCCCGCTCTCTCCAAGGAGCTACTGGCCGGCAAGCGCTCGCCCGAGCAGCTCATGCTCAGGCAGCCGGAGTTCTTCCGCGAGCAGCAGATCGAGCTGATGCTGGGCCGGCGAGTCGAGAAGATCTCGCCGAAGCATCGTACGGCGCTGCTCTCGGACGGGCGTGAGCTTATTTGGGATGCACTCGTCATCGCCACCGGCGCGCGTGCCAGGCGCCTACGCGGGCTCGAGACGCCGCCCGGCGTCCACTACCTGCGCACTCTCTCGGATGCGCTCGCACTGCGCGCCGAGCTCGTGCCCGGCAAGCGCCTGGCGGTTGTCGGAGCCGGCTTCATCGGCGCCGAGGTCGCCTCGACCGCCGTCTCCCTGGGCCTCGACGTTAGCGTGATAGAGCCCATGCAGGCGCCGCTCGAGCGGGTGCTCGGTGCCGAGATCGGCATGTTGCTCGCGGCGCGCTACCGCGCCCACGGCGTTGAGCTGCGGCTGGGCACCGGCATGACAGGCTTCGTCAGCGGCGAGGACGGGCGCCTACGGGCTCTCCGGCTGAGTGACGGCAGCCAGATCGCCTGCGACGTCGCCGTGGTTGGAGTCGGTGCCGAGCCGGCCGGCGAGCTGCTCGGCGGACAAGAGATCGAGACCGATGCCTCGGGTCGCACCGTGCACGAGGGCATCTACGCCTGCGGAGACGTGGCCAGCTCCTGGCGGCCTTCGCTGGGCAGGCGCCTGCGGATGGAGCACTGGACGAGCGCGGCCGGGCAGGCCTCGGCGGTCGCGCGCACCATTCTCGGCGAGGAGAGCTCGCACGACGACGTGCCCTTCTTCTGGTCGGATCAGTTCGGGCTGCGACTCCAGTACGTCGGGTTTGCCTCGAACTGGGCGAGCATCCAGGTCGAAGAGGATGGCGACACCTTCTCGGTGCGCTACCTCGACGACGACGAGCGCCTGCTGGCGGCGCTGGTTGCGAACCGCCCCAGCGAGATCGCGGCCCTCCGGCGTGAGCTCGCCTCGAGCAGCCGCACGCCTTCCCGCGAGCTCGAGCTCGAGGCCATCTAGCTCCCCCTGAGCGCTGGCTAGCGACTCTGCGCGCTGGCGACCGAGCCGTGTACGGCGGCGACGATCTCGCCCAGCTCCTGGTCCTTGGTCAGGCAGGCATAGGCACCGGCTTCGAGCAGCGCCTGGCGCTCGCGCTCGGTGGCAAGCCCGGTCAGGCAGACGACCGCCAGCGAGGCGAAGCGCTCGAGTAAAAGCCGTGTCGCCTCGACGCCGTCCAGGCCGGGAAGGCGATAGTCGAGCAGCACCACGTCGGGGCAGTCTTCGGCGCAGAACTCGAGCGCCGCCTCGGCGTCGGCCACCGAGCCGGTGATCTCGACATCCGGGTGCAGCCCGAGCAGCAATTCGAGCGCCTCGCGATAGATGGCGTTGTCCTCCACCAGCAGAATGCGCGGGATCTCGCTCATCGTTCGGCGCCGCGGCCGGAGACCACCCGGATCATCGCTTTATTGTTCGGCGGCGCGGTTCCTTCGCCTTCGTATCGACGCATCATCGGAAGGGGAATCGGCAGGAGATAGCGCCGGCAATAGGCTCTACGCGTGTCTCCTCATCGCTCTCGGACGACCGGTCGAGCTGCAGCGCGGTTACCCGATGCGTTCCCGCGGGCAAAGGAAGCCTCGGCATGGCCAAGCTGATCTCCTCGACGATCACGTCGCTCGACGGCGACGCGGCCCAGACGTCTAGGAGGAAACGAGCTTCAGCGCCGGCGCCTGCGACGTGACGGGCCGGCCGGCAACGGCCCGGGCGATCGCCCGCAGGCAGACGAGCAGGCCGGCCGCACCGGCATCGACGACGCCTGCCTCGCTCAGAGTCGGGTTTTGCTCGCGTGTTCGCTCGAGTGCCGTCTCGCCGCGCTCGACGAGCGCATCCAGACGCTGCTCGAGCGCCAAGGTCTTCCGCCGGCGCCCGCGCGCCTCGTCGGCCAACTCGCGCATCAGAGTCAGAATCGTTCCCTCCGCCGGCTTGGCGACGGCCGAGTAGGCGGCGTCGCGCGAGCGCTCCAGCATCGTCGCCAGCGCCCGCCCGCCGATGGGCCCGGAGACGGGAGCTGCCTCGACGGCGCCGCGCACGATCTGCGAGAGGATGACGCCCGAAGTGCCGCGTGCCCTCATCAGCAGGGCACGGGCGAAATCCCGGCGAACGGTGGCCGCTCCGCTCGACTCCGTCGCGTTAAGCTCCTCGAGTAGCGCACGAACAGTGAGCTCGAGGTTCATCCCCGTATCGCCGTCGGGAACCGGATAGACGTTCAGACCGTCGATGCGCTGCCGCTCTCGTTCCAGTGCCTCGAGCGCCGCAAGCGCCAGCCGTCGCACGAGCGCAAGCTCGGCGCTCGCCCGCGCCGAATCAGTCTCGAGATCGGACGTCATCGATTCGCACCTCCACCCGAGCGACCTCCAGCCCGGTCACCCGCTCGACCTCGTAGCTAACCCGCGAACGTACGGTCGCCGCCACCTCAGCCAGATTCAGACCATAGGCGATCACCACCGCCAGCGTCAGCTCGATTCCACCCTGCTCGCCCGGACTCACCTCGACGCCGTGCCGGCGCCTGAGCGCGAACGCCCGGCGAATGCGAGCGCCGCGTCCAAGCCCGACGACGCCATAGCACTCGTCTAGCGAGCGCTCCGCTATTTGGGCGATCGCCCGCGAGGAGATGAACAGCTGCCCGAGCTCGGTCTCCTTTAGCTGCACGGCTTCCACGAGTTCTTAGACCGCGCGACGAGGGATGCGGTTGCTTCGGGTTGGAAGCGTCGAGACAATTCTCTATTCGCCCACCACCGAGCCACCCGCCCGCGGGGTCGTTTCAAGGTACCTTCCAACAACGCAGATACACGCCCAAGAGCGTGCCGGTTCCGTATCGGATTGCAGCACCTGGCATGCCGTCTCTAAGCGGCTATAGAACCGCTGACGGAATGAAGACCCGTCGACTGGGTGCGATCGGTGGATGCGATGCTAGGAAGTAGCGTCGCGTCGTTCGTAGCGGAGCTACGGGCGCAACCGAGGACGACGTATCGCGCCGCCGAGTGCGGTCAGGCGGCGGAGTGCTTCGTTCGCTAGAGGTTTCTTAGGCCTTCTCGACCTTGCCCGAGCGCAAGCAGCGCGTGCAGACGTAGGCGCGGCGGGCGACTCCGCCCACCAGAATCCGCACCCTTTGCAGGTTCGGATCGAAGCGCCGCCTGGTGGCGACCATCGAGTGGCTGCGGTTGTTTCCGAAAGCCGGACCCTTGCCGCAGACTGAGCAAACCTTGGACATAGCCGCGGCAGTTTAGCTGAGTCAACCTACTTGAGTGCGGTTCCCTTGAAAAATGTGTAGGAGAACGTTCCGCCCGGATCCGTCGCCTTGTACATGTCGGCGATGCCCTTGTTCCAGCTCGCCTCGTCCATCAGACCCAGCTCGAGCGCCTGCTCGCGCACTCCTTCGACCATGGCGATGAAGGTGTTCTTGGAGAAGCCTTCGACCAGGTCGGGGCGGCTGTCGTCCACGTAGACGAGCCTCGGGCTGACGTGGACGGTGTGAAAGCCGGCCCCGGCCAGAAGCGGATAGAGGCGGCGTCCGATCAGCGCATCTCCGCCGTGACCGGCCTGGATCTCGACTAGGCACTCGACCGTGCGCTCCGCCTCGGGGGTGGAGGGATGGCAGTACCAGGAACCGTGATCGCCCTCGATGGCCGTGATCGAGCCGCATTCCTTGAGTAGATTGCGGAGCTGGCCGAGCGCCCGTTCGGGCTCGGATAGATGCTCGAGCAAGAAGCAGACGAAGACGTGGTCGAAGCTTTGTTCGGCGAAGGGAAGATCGAAGACGTCCGCGATCTGGAAGCTGACGTTCGTGTAGCCGGCGGCCTCGGTCCGCGCCCGCGCCCGCTCGAGATGCTCGGGTGCGATGTCGACCGAGACGATCTCGGCCTCGGGGCTCGAGGCGGCGAGGTGCACGGTCTGCGCGCCCGTGCCGCAGCCGCATTCGAGCACGCGCGCCCCGGCCGGGTAGTGCGTGCCGACGTGGAGCAGCTCGGCAAGCGTGTCGGCCTGGTCGGCGAGACGGGCGGCCTCGCGCAAGGAGTAGCCGTGGACGTAACCGGGGTCGCTCATCTGTGAAGCCCTCTCATGGGCGGTCGGCGAGGCTAGTCGCCCGCGACGACGCGCAGGCGACCGAAGGCGTCGGCCATCTCGAGCGCGCTCAAGACCGCCTCGGCGCCCTTGTCCAGCCGGGCCTGGGCTTGCTCGATCGTGTCCACCGTGAGAACGCCGAAGGCGACCGGTACGCCGGTCTCGATCCCGGCCAGAAGAAGACCGCTGGCCGCCTCGCTGGCGACGTAGTCGAAGTGAGGCGTTTCGCCCCTGATCACGCAACCAAGCGCAACTACACAGCTGTAGCGGCGCGATTTCGAGAGCGCCATCGCCGCCAGCGGCAACTCGAAGGCGCCCGGCACCGGCATGATCGTGATCGCATCGCCGCCCACGCCGAGACGCCCCAGCTCGCTCAGGGCGCTCTCCAGCAGCCCGTTCGTGATCTCGCCGTTGAAGCGGCTGACCGCGATCGCCACCGAGCGACCGACACCGGTCGGGAAGCCTTCGATCGTGCGGTAGCCGGCGGGAATGTTCAGCTCGCCGCCTGCGTGCTCGCTCGGGTACCCGGGCTCGGCACCGGGCTCTACCTGCGCGAAGGCGGGAGCGGCATCAACCTCCGGGGCGGACTCCTGCGGCAACTCGCTCTCCGGGCTGAGCGGAGGCCTGAGCGCCTCGTAGCCGGGCTGGCCCGGCCAAGGATTCTGATCGAAGGGGCCCGATTGGCCCGGGTCGGGTGTCAGCGGTCCCTGTGTGCTCACTTCTCAGCCTCCAGCTCCGTGTCGAGGTGTAGCCCTTGGTGGTGTAAACGATGTCCGAGCTTATCTCGTTTGGTCGCGAGGTAGCGCTCGTTCTCGGCGTTGGGAGGAATGACGATCGGCACCTGCTCGACGATGGTCAGCCCGTAGCCGGCGATATTCAGCTTGCGCGGGTTGTTGGTGAGCAGGCGAATGGTCGAGAGCCCGAGATCGACCAGGATCTGGTTGCCGATTCCCCACTCCCTTTCGTCGGCGCCGAAACCGAGCTCCAGGTTGGCCTCGACCGTGTCGTACCCTCGCTCCTGCAGCTCGTATGCCTTGAGCTTGTTGAGCAGCCCGATGCCGCGCCCTTCCTGAGACATGTAGAGGAGCACGCCGCTGTTCTCTTCGGCGATGCGAGCGAGCGCGTAGTCGAGCTGCTCGCCGCAGTCGCAGCGCAGCGAGTGGAACGTGTCGCCGGTCAGGCACTCCGAGTGGACGCGCACGAGCACGTTCTCGGCGCCGTCCACCTCGCCCATCACCAGCGCGAGATGGTATTTACCGGTCAGCTTCTCGCGGTATGCGACGCAGCGAAACTCGCCGAATTCGGTTGGCATTCGCACCACGGTCACACGCTCGACCAGCATTTCGGTGCCGCGGCGATACTCGATCAGGTCGGCGATCGAGACGAGCTTGATTCCGTGCGCCGAGCAGTACTCGACCAGGTCGGGAACACGCGCCATGGTGCCGTCTTCCTTCATCACCTCGCAGATCACGCCGGAGGGGATCAGCCCCGCCAGCCGCGTCAGGTCAACCGCGGCCTCGGTCTGGCCTGCGCGCTCGAGCACGCCGCCGGGACGGGCCCTAAGCGGAAAGACGTGTCCCGGCCGGACTATGTCAGCGGCGTCCTTCGAGGGGTCGATCGCGACCTGGACGGTATGCGAGCGGTCGTGAGCCGAGATTCCGGTCGTGATTCCCTCGCGGGCTTCGATCGAGACGGTGAAAGCGGTCTGGTTGGGCGCCTCGTTGAGCTCGGTCATCTGCTCCAGGCCGAGTGTGTCGCAGCGTTCCGGCGTGAGCGCCAGGCAGATCAGGCCGCGTGCGTTGGTAGCCATGAAGTTGATCGCCTCGGGCGTGGCGAACTGAGCCGCGATCGTCAGGTCGCCCTCGTTCTCGCGGTCTGCGGCGTCCACGACGACCACGAAGCGTCCGCTGCGAATCTCCTCGATCGCCTCCTCGATCGGAGTGAAGACGATGTCCGGTCCATCTCCATTCGCGTCCGGCGTCATCTCTCCAGCCTTTCAGATAGCAGGCGCTCGACGTACTTGGCGATCACGTCGGCCTCGAGGTTGAGCGCATCGCCGGGCTTTGCACCGCCGAGTGTCGTCACCTCGAGCGTATGCGGGATGAGCGCCACGGCGACCGCATCGCCTGTCAGCTCGGCGATGGTTAGCGACACGCCCGCGACCGTGAGCGAGCCCTTCTCGACGCAGTAGCGAAGGACGTCCGGCGGAACCTCCAACCACATACGCACGCCCTCGCCCTCGGACTCGAGCGAGCGCACACGCCCGACCGCGTCGACGTGGCCCTGCACGTAGTGCCCGCCGAGCGGCTCACCAACTCGAATCGCGGGTTCCAGGTTCGCGCCGCGTCCCGCCTCGAGCGATCCGACCGCGCTGCGCGCGAGCGTTTCGGCGCTGAGATCGAAGGCGAGCGTCCCGTCCTGCTTGCCGACGACCGTCAAACAGCAGCCGTCAATGGCCACCGAATCGCCGATCTCAAGCTCGGGGGCGAGCCCGGGCGCCGCGATGACAAGGCGCCCCTGCTCTTCGTCGCCCTCCAGCGAGACGATGCGACCGAGCTCTCTGACGATGCCTGTGAACACTTCGATCAAGGCTACTAGCAGTGCGCCTCTCGGGGGAGATTGAGCGGAGAGCCGGAGCGTCGTCAGAGGCACTCCGGCCCCCCAACAGACCGGACCTACTTCGCGCTCGCGCGAATCGGAGGCCTCGGGCACCCTCGAGGGGAATTACTAGAGTCCTCGACGCCCTCGCTCACTCGGATTTCGTACGAGCGGACGGCTCGGTTAGAACCAAGGAAGCTTGCCTCTCACGAGTCTCACCCCCTTCCCTGGCGTCAATGGGACGAAAGGCCCGAAAGACCTAAAAAACCCGAGGAAAGACGTATAATGCTAATTGGTAATGGGCAAATGACAATACCCTTATCGTTGACTTGACGCTGAGGTGCGGCGCCGGTTGAATGGAGTTCATGAACGACTCGAAGAGAGAGCCGACAGAGACGCTCGGTGAGCGACTGCGGCGGCTCCGAAAAGAGCGAGGCCTCTCGCAGCAGTCGATCTCGGGCCCAGGCCTGACGACTGCACATATCTCACGCATCGAGGCGGGCTTGCGGCGCCCGTCGGTACGAGCGATACGAGCGCTCGCAAAAAAACTCGACGTGACTCCCGAATATCTCGAGACCGGCACGCAGCTTGGTCCGCGCGGCGATCTCGAGCTCCGAATCGCCGATGCCGAGCTCGAGCTGCGCATCGGTACCCAACCGGAGGCGACGGCAGAGAATCTGCAGCGCCTCATCTCCGAGGCACGTGCCCTTGGCGACCCGCTGATCACGGCTCGAGCCGTGGCCGCGCTCGGCGTCGCGCTTAGTGCAACGTCCTCCCACGCCCAGGCCATTCCACTACTCGAGGAAGCGATCGCTTCCAGCACAATCACACCAGCCCTACGACCCGATGTCTATCTCGCCCTCGCACGCGCACACAGCGCTGCCGGGCACCTCACGGAGAGCATCAGCGTGCTCGAGACGTCGCTCGATTTCGTGCGCGAGCACGCGAGCGAGTACGTCGGCGCCTACATGCGCTTCGCGATTCACCTGAGTTACGCACTGACCGACGCCGGACGCTTCGAGGAGGCGCGAGCCGTACTCGAGAAGGCAATGGAAGAGCACGGCGACGACTGCGATCGGCGTGCCCAGGTATCGAACTACTGGACACTGGCGCGGATCGCGGCGATGTCCGGCGAGACACCCGCCGCGCTCGAGCACATGCGACGTGCGATCGCACTGCTCGAGGCCGACGAAGACTCGCTTGCGCTGGCCAAGGCCGAAGGCGCCTACGGTCAGATCCTTGTTCTCGACGGGCGTTTCGAGGAGGCTCGCGGTCCGTTGGACAACTGCGTGCTCACCCTCGAGCGTGCCGGAAGGAGCGACGATCTCGGTCTGTTCGTGACCGACCAGGCGATCTGCGCTGCCGAGCTCGGCGACGTGGACGAAGCCGAGCGACTGGCAGGCAAGGCGCTCGGACTGCTCGAGCAGAGCCCGCGTGAACAGGGCGGAGCAGTTGGCGCTCTGGCCGTTGCTCGTGCCTTAAAGAAAGATGCGACGGGCGCCGGGCCGCTCTTCGCACGAGCAGTAGATCTACTCGAAGAGGACAGTCAGTTCGAGCAAGCGGGCCGGCTCTGCCGTGCCTGGGCAACGATGTCGGGCGGCCAGGGTCGCGCCGACGAAGCGGCGAAGCTGGTCGCTCGAGCCGAAAAGCTCGAGAAAAGAGCGCGTCCGCACTCGCTTCGCCCGTCGAGCTGATAGACGAAACCTACGAAAGCCGCCGGCGATGAGCGGGCCGCGAGACTAGAATCGCGGCTCGCCTCTCGCACGCCCCGACTCGGAAGAAAAGTGGAAAGAGCTAAGCTCGACAACGTCGCTCCGATTCTCGTCTCGCTGGACGTCAGGCGGACTGCCGAGTACTACCGCGATGTCCTCGGTTTCGAAGTGGTGGAGCACTACGAGAGCGTCGAGCCCTTCGTCACGCTCTCCCGCGACAGCGTCGAGCTCGTCGTGGTGCAGGCTGCCCGTGGCCGAATCGAGTCGAACTACGCACGCTACGGCGCCGGCTACGACGTTTATCTCGATCCCGAGAACGTCGCAGGCGTCGATCTGTTCTACGAGGAGCTGCGAGGTAAGGGCGCCCGCATCGCCGCCGCTCCTGCGATGACGCCCTACGGCAGCTACGAGTTCGTGCTCGAGGACGTCGACGGCAGGCGAATCGGGATCGGGCGAATCAAGGGCGAGGGCGTCTTCTTCAAGCGCAAGTCCCCGTAGGGCTCGGCGCGGGACGAGGACATCGACGGGGTGAGTGAGGGCCTGGGCTAACCTAGCCGAGTTCCTTCAGAACCTTGGCGTAAGGCACGAAGACGACGCGCCCCGGGCTCTTCGTGTTCGGAAAACGCATCAAGTACACCTCGCTCTTCGTGTTGTAGGAGTAGAAGAGTCCGGAGGGCTCGATCTGCGCATCCACCGTGCCCTTGCCGGGCGGCGAGTAGGTCACGCCTCTCTTATCGGAGAGGCGCAAGACGTGAACCTTGAGTTTGCTCACGTACACGGCCAACCCATTCTGCAGATCGCGTAGCCGCGAGCCGGCCGCCACCGAGATCGTTTTCACTAGCCTGCCGGAAGAGACGTTGTAGAGCTCGAGCTTGTCGTCGCGAATAGTGACGAGTTGAGAGTCCTGAAGCGCGAATCCCGAGAACGTGCCGGACGGGATTGGGATCGACTGCAGAACGGCGCCCTTAGCCGAGTAGATGGTCACGCTGCCGTCCGGATTCTGGGCAGCTATGCGCTTGGCGTCGACGGCGACGACGGCCGGGGCGACGGCGACGGCGTCGCGGTCGCTCCCAACAGACACAATGCCGGTCACGCCGATCTGGGTGTTTGGCGCCGAGGCGATCTCGACGCCCTTGCCCTTTGCGACCTTGAACAGCTTCTGGTTGCTGTAGAGCATCACCGGATCGCCACCCGACGCCGACTGGGGACAGGTCGCTCCCTCCCAACCGACCGGTACCTCCATACACGCCGTCCAGCTGTTGAAGACGAGCAGGTTTCCGGCGCCGAACAGGTTCCCGAGAAAGCTGTAAGGACCGTAGTTGTAGGACTCGTAGGCGCTGAGGGAATACGAGGCAGACGGCGAGACGAGCTTCGTTTTCTTGCTGCCCAGGGTGTGACTGAAAACTCCGAGCTCGATCCAGTTGCCTCCCCCGGCCTCGAGCCAGAGAGCGGTTTTCCCGGCGAGCGCAAGACCCCAGATGTCGTCGATCGTCGACACGTCATTACAGACGCCCGTTTTGAAGCTCACGGACGATCTCTTCGTCGGGCTCCAGACGACGATCCTGTCGCAGATGCTCTGTTTATCCGTGGTCGTCGCGACGGCGACGCGCGACCCGTCGGCTGCGATATGCCTCACGGGCTGACGCGTCCTCAGCACTCGGATTCCGGCGCTGGCGGAAGAGGCGACGGCTCGGATTCCGCCGCTCGAGGGCGTAGACGCGGCGGCCGGAATAGAACCGGCGGCTAGCAGAGCCGCGATTCCCAGCCAGGTAATTCTCATGACAATATTCTCCCACCCTGCCGCCTGAGGGGCAACGAGGCGAGGGCTCGACGCCGCCGGGCACCTTCCCTGATCAGGGCTCGTGAATGTAGGCGCTGATCAGCACGTCCTCGCCGATCCGCTCGGTGTTTACGCGCGAGAGCCGGAGAGAACGAGTCAGCTCGCCGAAGAGCTTGGGCCCGGCGCCGGCTAGATAGGGCGTCACGAACACGAGCAGCTTGTCTACCAGGTCGGCCTCGACGAAGGCCGTGGCGAGCGTTGGCCCGCCTTCGAGCAGAAGCGACTGCACGCCCTCGCTCGCCAGCGCAGAAAGCTCCTCGGCGATCGGACCGGAGCGGAGCTCGAGCTCGGATTCCTTCGGCAGCGGCCCCTTGCCCAGCGCCAGCCGCCGCGGCTGGCGCTCGGCGCCGACGCCGCGAGCATCGAGCCGGGGCGAGTCGGCCAGCACGGTGCCCATCCCGACGGCGACCGCGTCGGAACAGGCGCGGAGCTCGTGCACGAGCCGGCGCGAGGCCTCGCCGGAGAGCCAGCGTTCGCCGGGCAGTGTTACTCGTCCATCCAGCGTGGCCGCCACCTTGTAGGTGACGAAGGGGCGCCCGGCGGCGATCCAGGTGCGCCAGGCCTCGTTCTGCCGGCGGGCGCGGAAGGCGAGCTCGCCTTCGGCCTCATCGACCGTCAGCCCCGCCTGGCGCAACCTGGTCAGGCCGCTTCCCGAGACCTTCGGATTCGGGTCTTCAGCCGCGGCGACGACACGTGCGATGCCGTCCTTGATAATGCGCTCGCAACAGGGACCGGTGAGACCCGTGAAGCAACAGGGCTCGAGGGTGACGATCATCGTCGCTCCGCGCGCGCGCTCGCCGGCCTGCTCCAGCGCAACGATCTCGGCGTGAGGGCCGCCCGCCCGCTCGTGCCAGCCCTCCCCCACCACTTCGCCGTCTTTCACGACCAGCGCTCCGACCACCGGATTCGGTTGCGTCTTTCCACGCCCGCGCTCGGCCAGCGCGAGCGCCCGCTCGATCAGTTGCTCTTCGCTCGGGTTCGGGGTCACCGCGACACCGCCCCTCAGGCCAGCGCCGCGACCAGCCGGCGATAGGCGCGAACGACGTCCTCGCGACCGAAGATGCTGGAGCCCGCGACGAACAGGTTCGCTCCCGCCTCGTAGGCCTGGCGGATGTTGTCGGGGCCGATGCCGCCATCGACCTGGATGTGCATGTGCGCAGGAAGGAGCTCGCGCAGCTCGCTGATGCGGGCGAACGCGTCGGGCATGAACTCCTGGCCCGAGTAGCCGGGATTGATGCTCATACAGAGGACGAGGTCGACTCCGGCCGCGATCGCCGCCGTTGCCGCCTTGGCCACCCGCGTTTCGGGATTGAAGGCCAGACCAACCTCCAGACCGTGCTCGCGGGCCTGGGCGACGACATCGCGCAGGCGGTCGCCGACGACCTCATAGTGCACCGTGACGCTGTCGCCGCCGGCCTCGGCAAAGGCGGCGAAGTGGCGCTCGGGCTCGACGATCATCAAATGGCAGTCGACCACGCCGCCGGCCGCGTGCACGATCGGCGCGATCGACTGCAGCACGATCGGCCCGGTGGTGATCGGCGCCACGAACTGACCGTCGCCGACGTCGAACTGAAATATCCGCACCCCGCCTCGAAGTAAGATCTCGAGCTGCTCGCCGAGGCATGAGAAGTCGGCGGCGTAGATCGACGGCTCGATCTCGGCGGTGCGCACCCATTCCTTCCAGGACATGGCGTGATCTTAGTTCGAGCGCGTTATGGAATGAGTGCCTGGCCGTAGATGCCGGCCAACTTCCCGCGCAAACGGCTGATAAATGGCTCGGGATCGATAGCCTCGACGCCGAGCACCCGTTCCTGCAACTCCTTGGGCATGAACTTCATCCCGTGCCGGTGCACGTTCTCGCGCAGCCACTCGCGGAGCGAGCCGAACTCGCCACGACCGATCTCCTCCGGCAGCTCGCTCAGCTCGCCCGAGATGCGTTGCCAGAGTTGCGAGGCGCGCAGGTGGCCGAGCGAGTAGGTGGGGAAATAACCGAGCGATCCCTGGCTCCAGTGCACGTCCTGCAGCACGCCGAGCCGGTCACCCGGCACCTCTACGCCGAGGTAGTCGTGCATGCGCTCGTTCCAGACGGTGGGCAGCTCGCTCAGCGCCAGCTCGCCCGAGAGCATCTCCTGCTCGAGCTCGAAGCGCAGGATCACGTGCAGGCTGTAGGTCGTCTCGTCGGACTCGACACGGATGAAATCCGGGTGCACCTTGTTCACCATCGCGTAGATGTCGGCGCTGCCAAGCGAGCCGAGCTCGTCGGGGAAGACGGCGGCGAGCTCGGGAGCAAAGTGCTCCCAGAAGGGAAGGCCGCGCCCGATCAGGTTCTCCCAGAGCAGGCTCTGCGACTCGTGCCAGCCAAGTGAGGCGCCGCGGGCGAGCATGGTCGAGTCGAGCTCGGGCGCGATCTGGCGCTCGTAGAGGCCATGCCCGAACTCGTGCATGCTCGAGAACAGGCTCTCCAGCCCGTCGACCTCGTAACGCGTGCTGAGACGGATGTCGGAGATGGCGATCGCGGTCTCGAAAGGATGCACGGTCGTGTCGAGGCGGAAGGCCTCGGGGTCGAAGCCTAGGCGGGCGAGCACCTGCTGCTCGATCTGCCGCAGCCCGGCGACCGGCAGCCGGCGGCGCAGCGGCGTAGCGTCGACGGCATCGGAAGAGCCCACGGCGCGCACGAGCGGGATCAGCACCTCCTTCAACCGAGCGAAGATGGGCCGGATCTCGGCCGCGGTCATCCCCTGCTCGAACTCGTCGAGCAGGGCGTCGTAGGGCTCCGTCTCCGGAGCCATGCACTCGATGTAGCGCCGCTTCAGCTCGAGCGTCTTCTCCAGGTACGGCCGAAAGCTCGCGAAATCGCTCCTCTGCCGCGCCTCCACCCAGACCGGGTAGGACTCCGAGGCGGTTCGCGTCATCGCGGCGCGCAGGTCCTTCGGCACTTTGACTTCCCGCTCGAACTCGTAGCGCGCGACCTTGACCAACCTGGCGTCGTCGCAGTCGGGGTCGAGCGTCGCCGCCACCGGCTCGGCCGCATCGAGCAGTTTTCCCAGCTCGACTGATGTGGCCCGCTCGTGTATCAGGCGACCCAGCGTCGTGAGCTGGTCGGCGCGGGCGGCGGCGCCGGCCGGCGGCATCATCACCTGCTGATCCCAGGCCAGGAGCGCAGCGATCCGGCCGAGATCTTTCAGCTCGCCCAGCTCGCGCTTCAGCTCATCGAGGACACTCGCTGCCGCAGACATAGACGGAACACTATCTACGTGTCGAGATTATTGGTAGATGTCCGTTTGGGACCGGTCGGAGAATATTCGGCCGACCTGCAGACGCGTAACAAAGAAACCACTCGCGCGGTGGACAAGCCTGAGTTGACCAAGCCTAGAGGCGTTTCCCGCCGGGATAGACGCCGCAACCCGCGAACTCTTCCCACGGTTTGAGGACGGGAAAACCAGGGATGCGCTCGGGCACGAGGCCTCTCGAGTACGACTTCGAGAAACCGCGCATAAGTACGAGACGTGTCCCTTCGAATCGCCAGAGCTGGCGCTTGACGTCCACGCGGCGCCGCCCCGGCCAGTAAAAGTACTGCCCGCCACTGATCAACACACCCCTGCTTGACCCGTAGGGGCAGTTGACGTGATTATCGCCGCCGCTTCCGATACTGCCTCCCGTCCTTAAGGGATCGAAGTTGCGATCGGGAATACGTATGCGCGCCAACCGCTGATCACGCACGGTGTAGAGCGAGTAGCCGTTCGAGGAGGCGGAACTCCAGTTTTCGACGATCAGCTCGGCCCCGGCGACAGTGTCGATCGGCGCGAGCGCCGCGAGATATGGAGGACCGTCGAGCGCCGGGTCGGCCCAGTCCGCTACCCAGATCCTCAGAGTCTCGTTCCGCGTCTTCGCTACAAGGAAGTCGCGCTCTTTGCCCTTCGCCAGCCGTCTGTGAACGACGGCTACCGCGTCCTCATGGCCATCGCCGTCGATGTCGCCCCGCATCCAGCAGCCGCGACCGTTCGAATGAATCACACCCGTAAGGCACTGCCTGCTACTCGTCGTATGGTCTTCTCCGGTGAAGTGGGTCAAAACGAGAACGGCGACAGAAACACTTACGCACACGAGCGCAGCCGCGATGGCAAACCCTCTGCGACGCATTCGTCCATAGTAAAGGGGAGCCCGAGTAGACCAACTTCTCGCCCGAGCGCTCAGGGCACACGCAGCCGCGCAACAAAAAAACCGCTCGTTCGATGCACGTGCGGCAGCGTGAGCAGAAACTCGGGGTGGTGCGGGTGCGAGAACTCCGGCCAGAGCTCGCCCAGTTGCTCGGGCTCGAGACCGGAGGCCCCTACGACGTCCTCGTTCTCCTCGCGGTTGATCGTGCAGACCGAGTAGGTGACGGTGCCGCCGGGGCGGACGCGGGCGGCGGCGCTGCGCAGCAGCTCCAGCTGCAGCTCGGCCAGCGGGTGCGAGCGCCAGCGCAGGTCGGGGCGGCTGGCGAGCACGCCCAGACCCGAGCAGGGAGCATCGACCAGCGCCCGGTCGAAGCCGCTCAGCTCGGACGGCAGATCGAGCGCGTCGGCGTTCAGCACGCGTACCGAGCCCGCGCCGAGGCGGCGGCAGTTCTCGTCCAATTCTCGTGCGCGGCCTTCGTGCTTCTCGATCGCGGTCACCTCGGCGCCGAGCGCGGCCAGCTGCGTCGTCTTGCCGCCCGGTGCTGCGCACACGTCGAGCACCCGCTCGCCTGGGCGCGCGCCCACGGCCAGGCCGGCCAGCTGCGAGCCGCGGCTCTGCGGCCAGACAAGACCGTCCTTCAAAGCCTTCGCGTCGACGCGCTTGACCACAAGCGCGCCGTGGATGAGTGGATCGGTCTCGCCCTCGACCTCGCCCCGGATGAGCGTGTTTCTACGCACCGCCGTCTCGGCCGGCTCGTTCTGGGCGCGCAGCAGGGCCGGGGCGTCATCGGGGCCGAGCTCGCGCCAGAAGGTCTCGGCGATCCAGTCGGGATAGGAGTAGCGCAGCGCCGCCTCTCGCGGCGTCCACTCGGGCAGGTTCTCGATCAGGGCGCGGGCGCCCTCTGAGAGGCGGCGCATGATCGCGTTGGTGAATCCGATCGCGTGCTTGGGACCGTATTCGCGCACCAGCTCGACCGACTCGTTGACGGCGGCGTGCGCCGGGATGCCTGCGGAAAAGGCGAGCTGATAGGCACCGAGCCGAAGCGCCGCGCGCACGGGAGGGTCGAAGGTGCCGGGCGACTTCTTGCCCAGCTCGTTGATCGCGTGATCGAGCGTGCGCACGCGTTGCACGGTGCCATAGGCGAGCCTCTGGGCCAGCGCTCGGTCGCGATCGTTCAGTTTCCGCGCCTCGGCGGCGAAGGCGCGGTCGGCGTAGGCCTCCTGCTCGAAGACGCGCAGGAGCGTCTTGAAGGCGGCGCGGCGTGCGGGCGAGACGCTCATCGCTCTAGCGCAGACCGCGCAGGTAGTCCGCCGCGGCCATTCGTTTCTTGCCTTCCGGCTGCACTTCCAGCAGCTCGAGCCCGCCGGCGACGAGCGCGGAGTCGGATCCGGCCGGGCGCGCGCGCCAGACGAGCAGGCGGCGGCCGTCCAGCTCGGCCCAGGCGCCGATGTGCGGCGAGAGGGCTCGAATGCGGTTCAGGTTCTCCTCGGGCGAGCGACTCCAGTCGAGCTCGCGGTCTTCCGGCGCGATCTTGGCCGCGTAGCAGGCTCCCTCTTCCGGCTGGGGCTGGAAGACCGGCTGGGGCAGGATTCCGTCCAGCAGCGTGACCGCGAGCGAGGCCGTTTTCTCGTAGACCGAGCCGGCATCGTCTTCGGGCGTGAGCGGAAAGGCGGCCTGGGCCGCGATCGGCCCGGCGTCGAGCTCCTTGACCGTCTCGTGGATCGTTACCCCGGTTTCGGCGTCGCCGGCCATCAGCGCTCGTTCCACCGGCGCCGCGCCGCGCCAGCGCGGTAGCAGCGAGGGATGGACGTTGAGCCAGAGCGCCTGCCCGAGCTGGGCCTCGGGAATCAAGACGCCGTAGGCGGCCAGGACGACGGTGTCGGCGTCGAGCTGGAAGGAGGCGTCAAGCTTCTCGGGCTGGAGCACGGGGATGCCGAGGCGACCCGCCACCAGTTTCGCCGCCGGCGGACGGAGCTTGCGCCCGCGTCCGGCCGGACGGTCGGGGCGAGTGAGGAGGAAGGCGATCTCGCGCCGGGCGGCCAGTCCCTCCAGAACGTACGCACCGAAGAGCGCGGTGGCGGCAACGACGAGACGATCGGCCACGGGGCCTTACCGAGAGCCGGCGAGAACCACGCGCGGCCGCAGTACGGCGAGAGCCTCGCGACGCGCCTCGGGAGTGGTGCGGTCGAAGGTCAGGACTCCGTCGAGATGATCGACCTCGTGCTGGACGGCGCGCGCGGGCAGGCCCTCGATCTCCAGCGCCAGCTCTGTTCCGTCCACGCTCTGCCCTTCCAGGCGAACGGAGACCGAACGCTCGACGGGCACCAGCACGCCCGGGAGAGAGAGGCAGCCTTCCTCGTCGGTCTCGAGCTCGCCGCCGATCGGAGTGATGCGAGGGTTGATAATCGCCCGGGCCGCCTCGTCCTCGCCCAGCTCGATCGTGAACATGCGCAGCAGGCTGCCGACCTGGTTCGCGGCCAGACCGACGCCGATGGCATCGTGCATCAGCGCAATCATCCGCTCGGCCTGCCGCGCCAGCGCCTCGTCGAACACCTCGACCTCGCGGGCACGCATGCGCAGGACCGGATCCGGATACTGGCGGATCTGCGAAAGCGCCGTCCGTCGCCTGGCTTGGCGCTCGACGTCGCGCTCGATGTCGCGCTCGATGTTCTTTGTTTGGCCGGTATCTGCCATCTGAAGGGATTCTACGCTGAGCGGTCGTTCTGGCCGCACCGTTCTACTTAACGCCCATGCGGATCTACGCTCACCACCCACGCCCGGCGTCAGACACCGAATCTGTCACTCAGAACCCCTGCGGATCTACGTCTACCGCGGCGCTCAGATCGGCGCGGCGCATGGCCGGAGCGGCGGCGGCGAGAAGCTGGGCGGCGCGCTGGGCGATACGGCGCGGCTGGGCGCTCTTGGCCACGAGTTGGGCGCGGTAGCGGCCGCGTAGGCGTAGCAGCGGCGCCGGCCCGATCAGTTCCTCGCCGGGAATGCCGTCCCGTATCTCCCCCAGCAGGCGCATTGCCTCGGACTGCTCGGGCCCCGAGGCGACGATGCGAACGAGGTGCCTGAAGGGCGGGTAGCCGAGCTCTCGTCGCCGCTCGAGCTCGGCACTGAGGAAGCCCTCGACGTCGTGGCGGGCGGCGAAGCGGACGGATTCGCTGTCGGGCTGGAAGGTCTGGATCACGACACGTCCCGGCGCGCCGCGGCCGCTTCGTCCGGCCAGCTGCGTCAGAAGCTGGAAGGTGCGCTCCTCGGCGCGGAAGTCCGGCTGAGCGAGACCGGCGTCGGCATCGACCACCGCGGCCAGAGCGACGTCCGGAAAGTGATGGCCCTTGGCGATCATCTGGGTGCCGAGCAGCACGGCGCTCCTGGTCGCCGCGAAGCGGCCGAGCGCCTCGGCCAGCGCCCCCGGGCGGGCGGTCGTGTCGGCGTCGAGGCGAATCCGCTCCAGGCTGGGAAAGAGTCGCGCCAGCTCGCGTTCGAGCTTCTGCGTGCCGGCGCCGATGCGCGAGATCTCGGGCGAGCCGCAGGCCGGGCAGAGCTTGGGCTCGGGCTCGCTGTAGCCGCAGTGGTGACAGAGCAGCGCACCGCTCTGGTGCAGTACGAGCGCCACGTCGCAGGCCGGGCAGCGAAGCGTGTTGCCGCAGGCGCGGCAGTGCAGCGCCGGGGTCAGGCCGCGCCTGTTGAGCAGCAGGATCGCCTTGGCGCCGGCTTTCGCGACCGCGTCGAGCTCCTCGATCAGCGGCGCCGAGAGAGGAAAGCCGCGCTCGCGGCGCATGTCCACGACCCGTACCGGCGGCAGCGTCCCACTCAGCCGTCCGCCCAGAACGAGCCGCTCGAGTGCCTGCCAGGACTCCGGTCTCGGCGTGGCGCTGCCGAAGATGGCGACGGCTCCCTCAAGCGCGGCGCGCTTAACGGCGACGGTACGGGCGTCGTAGCGGGGATCCGATTCCTGCTTGTAGGACGGATCGTGCTCCTCGTCGCAGACGATCAGCCCGAGGTCCACGACCGGCGCGAACACCGCCGAGCGGGCGCCGACCACCACGCTGGCCTGGCCCGAGGCGATTCGCTCGCGCTCGTCGCGGCGCTCGGCGACGGTCAGGCGCGAGTGCAAGACGGCGATCTCCTCACCGAAGCGCTGGCGGAAGCGACCGAGCGTCTGCGGCGTCAGCGAGATCTCGGGCACCAGCACGATGGCGCCCCTGCCGCGCTCGAGCACCGCCGCGCAGGCCCGCAGGTAGACCTCGGTCTTGCCGCTGCCGGTTGCGCCGTAGAGGAGGAAGGGGCTGCCTCCCCCATCGAGCGACTGCACGATGCGCTCGACCGCCCGCTCCTGCGAGCCGGTCAGCTTCTCGGGCGCCCGCTCGGCAACCAACGCCTCACGCTCCAGCGGGCGGACGCGCTCGCCGCGGCGCTTGGGGCTAGCCGGCGCCACCAGCGCAAGCGCACGGCCGGGCGTGGAGCCGTAGTAAGCGGAAAGCCAGAGTGCGAGCTCGACGAGATGGGCGGGAATTCGCTCGGCGACTTCCTCAACCTGCGCGAGCTCGATACCGGGCGGCGGCGTCACGCCGACCTCGCTCACGACTCCGCGCACGCGCTGGCCGCCGAGGCGCACGCGCACGACCTGGCCGACCTCGATCTCCTCCGGAACCAGATAGGTGAACTCGCGCGCCAGCGCTCGTGCAGTCGCGAGAGGAAAGACCGATGCCGGCCTGCAGCCCATCGGCCTAGCCTAGTCGTGCCGATGGCGAGTCCAGCATCCAGGCGTAAGAACCGGAGAGACGGGTAGTTGCTCGAGCATGGTTGAAGGCACAATCGAGCCGCGACAGCAGGTGCGGCCGCGACCGGCGAGCATCACGGTCGGTCAGGCTCGGCTCATTCTGCTCGCAATCGCCGCATGGGTCTGCCTCTGGGACCTGCTCATCAAGATCACCGAACCGACGAAGAGCGGCTTCTACCACAAGCGCACCGGCTCCGAGTTCGCGATCATTCTGGCCATCACGTTCACCCTCGCATACGTCGCCCCACTGATCCGCTCGCGCATGATCGTCGCGGGCGCCGGCCTGATGGTGGGTGGAGGGCTGGGTAATGGGCTCTCGATCGTCATCTTTCCGCAGGGCGTGCCGAACCCGTTCATGATCTCGCACGGCGACTGGACGATCGCGCTCAACCTGGCCGACATCAGCGTCGCGCTCGGCTTCATGCTCGCGACGACCGCCGTCCTGAGATTCGCCGCGGACATGCGGAGCGAGTTATGTCGTCCAATTGAGCGCTGAGCCGCCTGCGCTTACCCTTCTCCGGAGGCCAAGCGTCAGTTTCGTATACGGCTAGCCGGACAGACCGGCTGCCTCACGCAGCTCGTCGGCCCTGTCGACGCGCTCCCAGGTGAAATCGTGGTCTTCGCGGCCGAAGTGGCCATAAGCTGCCGTCTTTGCGTAAATCGGCCGGCGCAGGTCGAGGTCGCGCAGGATGGCGGCCGGGCGCAGGTCGAAGTGCTCGCGCACGAGATCCTCGATCTTCGCGACCGGGATCTTCTCGCTGCCGAAAGCGTCGACGGTGATCGAGACCGGATGGGCGACGCCGATCGCATAGGCGACCTGTAGCTCGAGCCGATCGGCGAGCCCGGCGGCAACCAGGTTCTTGGCCGCATATCGAGCCGCGTAGGCAGCCGAGCGATCGACCTTTGTCGGATCCTTGCCCGAGAAGGCGCCGCCACCGTGCCGGGCCGAGCCGCCGTAGGTGTCGACGATGATCTTGCGGCCGGTCAGTCCGGTGTCTCCCATCGGGCCGCCGACGGCGAAGCGACCGGTTGGATTGACAAGCACGAAGTCACGCTCGCCCAAGCGCTTCTCGTCGTAGAGATCGTGAGGCAGAATCGGGTGCAGGACGTGCTCGATCATGTCCGGCTTGATCAGCGACTCGACGTCGAGGTTGTCGGCGTGCTGGCTGGAGACGAGCAAGCCTATGATCTCGACCGGGCGCTGGGCGCCGTGCTCGTCGACCTCGTAGCGAATCGTCACCTGCGACTTTCCGTCGGGGCGCAGGTAGGGCATCACGCCCGCCTTGCGCACCTCGGCCATCCTCTTGCAGATCTTGTGCGCGAGCAGAATCGGCAACGGCATCAGCTCGGCCGTCTCGTTCGAGGCGTAGCCGAACATCATTCCCTGATCGCCGGCGCCTTCCGAGTCGAGCGGATCCTCGTCGCCGTGCTGGGTCTCGTAGGAAGAGTTGACGCCGCGCGCGATGTCCGGCGACTGCTCGTCAACCGCGGTGATGACCCCGCAGGTCTCGGCATCGAAGCCGAACTTGGCGCGCGTGTAGCCGATCTCGGCGATCTTCGTCCGCGCCAGCTTGGTGATGTCGACGTAGGTGTCGGTCGTGATCTCGCCGGCCACGATGACGAGCCCGGTCGTGACCATCGTCTCGCAGGCGACTCGCCCCATGGGATCGCTGGCGAGCACGGCATCGAGCACCGAGTCGGCGATCGCGTCGGCGATCTTGTCCGGATGGCCTTCGGTAACGGATTCCGAGGTGAAGAGGAACTCACTCATAGGCGCTGACACTACCGAATCTCCCTTCGCGTCGTTCGAGAAACCGAACTTCCTGGCTGTCAGGCGGCTAAAACGGTGTTGGCCTCTAGATGCCCGGCCGGTAACCGGAACGCGAAAACGCGAGTAGCCACCGGCGCGGAGAGATGGAGCGCCGCCGCACTGAGCCAGGCGGCGACGCTCCATCTGCATTGCCTATTTGGTCGAGAGCAACGCCTTGATCTCGACCTTGTCGCCACTCGCGGAGGCGTAGCCGAGAAGCGAGGACAGACCCTCGAGCTGGCTCAGATTCGTATTCGCGCCGCTCGAACTGCCGAGGCCCTTGACGATCGAGCTGCCGCTCGTGGAGAGCGAGGCGAGCTTGGCGAAGTCGATGAACGCGAATCCGAGGTTGCTCGCCGGGACTGGTAGCTCTGTCGCAGCGGCGTTGTAGACGGGATCGCTCGAGATCTTCGAGTTCCCGGGTAGCGCGCTCGCGTCGCTGACGACGAAGAGGTTTCCGTCCTTGACGCCGTAGTCGATCTTGGTCGTCCCGAACGTCAACTCGGTGGCCTGGACACCGGCGACCGTGACCGACTTGCTCGAGCCGTTCAGCTGCGCGGACAGGAGCCCGACGGCCTTGTCGAGCATCGCCTTCGACTTGGCCGCGTCCTGCGCCTTGATCAGCAGCCCGATTCCCGACTCGGTCCCGTAGATCGACATCTCGCTACCGGCCAGGGCCGCGAGATCACTGAGCTTGACGCCGAGCGCCGCTTCGATCTGCGGAATCTGGCTCGAGTACTTCGGGTTCTTGCTCAGGTTCTGAACGGCTTTGTCGAGACCGAGCGTCTTTCCGTTCAGATCGACGGCAAACGAGGTTCCGCTTGGAAGCTCGTCGACCAACGACGAGCTGGAGTTGACCAGGTTCGTCTTGCTCTTGAAGACGCCGTCGATCGAGATTCCCTTGGCTACGGCGCTGGCGGTCAGCGTCCCCCACTCCACCTGATTGTTCGCCATCGCGCTGGAGAGCGCCTTCGACATCGAGCTGGAGGTGGAGGTGGAGGTGGAGGTGGAGGTGGAGGTGGAGGTGGAGGTGAGAGAGGAGAGCGCGGAAGCGTTGATCGCCGAGCCCTTGAAGTAGGCCTTCACGAGTGCATCGGCCGAAACGCCCGCGACAGCGGTCTTGAAGTTACTGGAATCGGCCAGCTTTCCGCTCGCGGCCGCGGTCTTGAACTGATCCAGCGCGGCCTGCGACTTGGCGATCGCAAGCCAGGAGCCGATCTCGGTGGTGACCGACTTCTCCTTCTTGTCCTTGGCCAGGATGCTCTTCAACTTGGCAGAATCCGCTGGATTGGTGAGAACCACCTCTGTCGGCTTCGCCGAAGAGCCGAGCTCGACGACGACCGTCGTCGTGCCGAGCGCTTGTTCGACGTCCGCGAGCGTGATGCCCGAGCTGGAGAGACTCTTGTTGAGACTTGTCTGTAGCGACGGGACGCCGGCCAGAAGCTTCATCGCCTGCTTCCACTGGGCACCGGTGCTGTCGGTGTTGATCGAGACGAAGACAGTCGCGCTCGCCGGAGCGATCTCGGCGCCCGTGATGCTCGAGCTGCCATTCGAGCTGGAACTGGCAGAACTGCTCTTGCTCTTGCCGCCACATGCTGCCAGCACGAGCAGGCAGGAAATGACGAGAGCGAGGGAGAGAGAGATACGACGCATGTAAGTAAACCTCCGAGGCTGAACGAACGATGTGAGCCAAGCCTAGATCAGACCGGCGACGCTGGCCACTCCCCGGTCGGCTTTCTTCCCATTAGCTCGACCGCGAGCTCCTTCACCTCTCCCCCGCCGAGAACGGCGCAAACGGCCTCGGTGATCGGGAGCTCGACGCCTGCTCGCTGCGCCATCTCGTTGAGAACGGGCGCGGTCGTCATGCCCTCGACGGTGCCGATCTGCTCCTGCGCCTGCTCGGGCGTGACGCCGCGGCCGAGCAGCTCGCCGGCGCGCCTGTTGCGACCGCGCGGATGCCAGCAGGTCGCGATCAGATCGCCCATCCCGGCGAGGCCGGCGAAGGTATCGGCGCGGGCGCCGCAGGCCAGCCCCAGACGGGTCATCTCGGCCAGGCCGCGAGTCATCAGGGTGGCCTTGGCGTTGTCGCCCAGGCCAAGCCCGTCAACCGCGCCGGCGGCCAGTGCGATCACGTTCTTGGCGGCGCCGCAGAGCTCCACTCCGATCAGATCGGGGTTCACGTAGACGCGAAAGGAGCTGGAGGCGATCTCGGTCTGGAGCCGGGTGGCCAGCTCGACGTCCTCGCTGGCGACGACGGCCGCCGCGGGCAGGCCGGCGGCGATCTCCTCGGCGAAGTTGGGCCCCGAGAGCACGGCCAGCGGCCGGTCGGCGACGAGTGTCGAGAGCCTGGCACTCGAGACCGGATCGAGACCCTTGGTCAGGCTGAGTAGCGGCGAAGAGCCCGGCAGAGCGGCAACCGCCGCCGCAAAAGCGCGGCTCGGCACCGCCACCACCAGCAGATCGACCTGCTCGAAGAGCTCCGCGGCCTCGGCCACAGCGAGCGCCGCGATGCCCGTGAGCTCGAGCTCGGGCAGGTAGCGGAGATTCCTGCCTCTATCTGACAGCGAACGAACGACATCCGGGTCGTGGTCGACGAGCGTCACCTCGTGGCCGCGACCGGTGAGCAGGTGGGCGAACGCCGTTCCCCACATGCCCGCTCCGAGTACTGCGACCTTCATGCCTTCGCCCGCCCGATGAAATCAATCGTCACCGGCACGCCTTCGAGCGAGAAGCGCTCACGCAGCTCGTTCTCGACCCAGTAACCGTAGTCGCGCGTCACGAGAGTCGAATCGTTGACGTGAATGCGGAAGCGAGGCGGGCGCACCTGCACCTGAGCACCGTAGAGCATCTTCAGCCGGCGCCGGTCGCGGGCGGGCGCCTGGCGGGCCTCCGTCAACTCGCCCAGGAAGCGGTTCAGCTCGCCGGTTGTCACCCTGCCGTTGTAACGAGAGAAAAGCTCCTCGATGTCGTCGAGCAGCCTGCCGACTCCTCTGCCCGTCTTCGCCGAGACGGCCCGCACCGGCGGCCGCTGGCGCACGCGGCGCTGGATCTCGGGGCGCAGATCGTCGACACTGAGGCGGGAGATGTCCCACTTGGCCAGCACCACCAGCGTCGCGCACTGCGCTTTTCGCGCGACATCGGCGACGTTCAGATCCTGCTCGACCAGGCCCTCCTCCGAATCCACCAGCACCAGTGCCACGTCGGCCCGCTCAGCCGCCTCGAGCGCGCGCAACTCGGAGTAGTACTCGATTCCCTGGCGGTGCTTGCGCTTACGCCTGAGCCCCGCGGTATCGATCAGCAGAAACTCCCGCTCGCCGCGGACGAGACGGGTGTCGATGGCATCGCGAGTCGTCCCGGGAAGGTCGGAGACGATCACTCGCTCCTGCCCGAGGAGCGCGTTCAGTAGTGACGACTTGCCCACGTTCGGGCGACCCAGGATCGCCACCCTGATCGCCTCCTCACCGGCTATCGGCGCGGTCTCGCCCGGCAGAAGCTCGACCATGCGATCGAGCAGATCGCCCGAGCCCAGGCCGTGCAGCGCCGAGATGGGAAACGGGTCGCCCAGCCCGAGACGGTAGAACTCGAGCGCTCGCAGCTCCTGCGCGGGGTCGTCGATCTTGTTCGCGGCCAGGAGCACCGGCTTTTTGGCGCTGCGCAGGATCTCGGCCACCTCCTCGTCGCCGGCCGTGACTCCGAGCGTCGCGTCGACCAGGAAGACAACCACGTCGGCCTCGCCGATGGCGGCCCGCGCCTGCTCGGCAATGGCCCGCGTCAGCGGCGAGGAATCGCCGAGGTCGACGCCGCCCGTGTCGATGAGCAGGAAGTTCTGGCCGTTCCAGTCGCAGAGAAGCTCTTTTCGGTCGCGCGTGACGCCCGATGTCTCGTGCACGACCGCGGCGCGGCTGCCGGTCAGGCGGTTGACCAGTGTGGACTTGCCGACGTTCGGAAAGCCGACGATGGCCACTCTGCCCGCAAGGGGCGCGCTACCTTCCGGCGCCGGCTCGCCTCGCTTGTCTCTTAGTCTCACGGCCGTCCTCGCCGAGCTCTCAGTCCCGCGGCGGCACGGTCAAGCCGCGCGGCCGCCCCTGAGCTTGGACCTCGCCCAGCCAACTCCAGAGACGGTGGATCTCGCGGGCGATCTCCGCCGTCGCCTCGCGATAGCCCTTGCTGTTGGCCGGGAGCCCGTCGAAGCTCATCGGTTGGCCCCAGGCGAGAGTGACCGGATGGAAGTTCCAGACTCGCCAGGATTCGCTGCCGCGTACGGCTGCCGGTAGCACCGGCACGTTCTCCTGCAGGGCGACCATGGCGGCTCCGGGCATCGCCTCGCCGGGCACGCCCGCGCGCTGCCTCGTCCCCTCGATGAAGACACCGAGTGCCTCGCCGGCGCGGGCGATCTCGCGCATCTTGCGCACCGCCTCGCGATCGGATTCGCCGCGGCGCACCGGGAAGGTGCCGAAGAAGCCAAGAAACTGGGATAGACCCGGCGCGCTCATAACCTCATTCTTGGCCAGGAAGTAGATGCGGCGCGGACAGCGGCCGCCGAAGGCGGGTGGATCGATCATCGAAAAGTGGTTGAAGGCAAGAACAAGACCGCCCTCCCGGGGTACGTTCTCGAGCCCGTAAGAACGCACGCGCCCGAAGGTATGGGCGAGCGTGCCGATCGTCGCCTGGCCTATCGCCAAGCGCCGAGGCGTGTAGCCGTACAGGTACTCCTTCTTCTCCCCCACACTCACCTCCCGCTCGGCAGCTTCTCGGCCACCAGCGACTCGATTTTCTCTACGACCTCTTCGACGCTCAAGTTGGTGGTGTCGATGCGCACCGCGTCGGGGGCGGGCTGCATCTGCGGCGCGTCGCGCTCGTCGCGCCGGCGCATGTCGGCTGCCAGAGCCTCGGCGGGGCTGCCCGGACGCTCGGCCAGGCGCCGCCCGGCGCGCACGGCTTCGTCGGCGACCAGATAGACCTTGACCTCGGCGCCGGGCACGACGACGCTGCCGATGTCGCGACCCTCGATCACCGAATCGCCGAGTGCGGCCAGCTCGCGCTGGCGCTCGCGCATGATCTGGCGCACCTCGGGCTGGCAGGCGACCAGCGAGACGACGCGATCGACCTCCGGCCGCCGGATCGCCTCGGTCACGTCGATACCGCTAATGCGCGTATGCCCGTCGCTGTCGAAGTCGATCGGATTGGCGCGCCCGAGCTCTGCCAGCAGCGCTTCGTCTTCGAGCTCCGCGCCGCGCTCGCAGGCCAGCCAGGTCAGCGCGCGGTACATGGCGCCGGTATCTAGATAGCGATAGCCCAGCTTGGCCGCCAGGCCTCTGGCCACAGTGCTCTTGCCGGCTCCGGCCGGCCCGTCGATCGTCACGATCAAAGCTGTGCCCTTTCAAGTGATGCTTCCGAGGTTCTGGGTCGCAAGCACCAAGCGATGCTAGGACGCAAGGAGCGCTCGTAGCCGCCGGCTACGGGTGCGACTGAGGACGCGGCTCGCGGAGCCGACGCAGCGCGCCGCGTGATCGCGGGCCAGAAGCCGGAGGGTATCGCTTGAACGGGCACGAACAGCTCTCATTCCTTTTCCGGGACGAAGTCGCGCCGGGCGATCTCGTCCAGAAGCTCGAAGAAGTCGGGGAAGCTTACTGCGACGATGTCCGGGTCATCGATCTCCACGCCTTCGCGGGAGAGAATGCCGGCAATTCCGGCGAGCATGGCGATGCGATGGTCGCCGCGGGTCTCGACCAACCCGCCCTTGAACCGCGTCGGAACGCCGCGTACCCAGAAGCCGTCGGGCTCCGCGTTGACATGGGCGCCGAGCCCGTTCAAAGCCTCCGTCGTCGTCTCGATCCGGTCGGACTCCTTGGCCCGCATCTCCTCGGCGCCGCGCACGCGGCTGACGCCGTGAGCCATCGACGCCGCCAGAGCGAATAGCGGCAACTCGTCGACCACGTTGGGCACCTCGTGCGACTCGATCGTCGTTGCCGTCAGCTCGGCCGAGCGAATCCCGAGACTGCCAACCGGCTCGCCGCCCGACGAGCGCCTGTCGTAGACCGTCGTGCGTGCGCCCATGCGCTCGAGCACGCCGAGGAAACCGATCCGCGTCGGGTTCAGGTTGACGTCGTGAATACGTAACTCGGAGCCGGTCAGGAGCGAGGCGCCAACCAGGAAGGGCGCAGCCGAGGAAAAATCGCCAGGGATATCGATGTCGAGCGGCGGGATGCGCTCGACCGGCCAGACGCTGATCTCGCTGCCCTCGTGGCGCACGCGCACGCCGAGCGAAGTAAGCATGCGCTCGGTGTGGTCGCGCGTCGGTACCGGCTCGACCACCGTCGTAGGGCCGCTGTTCGCAAACAGCCCGGCGAGCAGGATCGCCGACTTTACCTGGGCGCTCGCCACGGGCAAAACGTATGTGGTGGGCTCGAGCGACCCGCCCGAGATGGTCACCGGTGCCGAGCCGTTCGTCGTCTCGATCTCGGCGCCCATCTGCCTGAGCGGGATGGCGATGCGCTCGTGCGGACGGCTCGAGAGCGACTCATCGCCCGTCAAGACGAAGCGGCCCTCCTGGCCGGCGAGCACGCCCGCTAAAAGCCTGAGCAACGTGCCGGCGTTGCGGCAGTCGATCGGATGGTCCGGAGCGCGAAGACCGCGTAAGCCGACACCCTCGATCCTGATCGTCCCCGGGCTCGGCTCGCTCACCGCGGCGCCGAGCGCGCACACGGCATCGAGAGCGGCGTCGGTATCGGCGGCGTGCCCGAAGCCGCGGATCTCGCTTACCCCGTCGGCGACCGCAGCCAGGAGCGCCGCTCGCTGACAAAGACCCTTGACGCCCGGCACGGCGATGTCGCCGACCAGCGCCGCCGCCGGCTCGACCCGACGAGTGCTCAAGCGTCCTCCTCCATGATGTCCGAGACGACGACGCCATAGCCCTGAGCCGCGAGCAGATCGGCAGCCCTGCGCGCCTCGCCCTCACCGGCTATCACTATCGACAGCGAGCCGCCGCGGTCGGGCGAGACGTGCTGCATCTCCAGATCTTCGATGTTGATGCGCTCGGCGCCCAGCACCTGGGTGATACCGGCCAGCACCCCGGGCTGGTCGGCCACGTGCACGCGCAGGCGAAAGAGCCCGCCCACGCTCGGATAGACCTCGGCCAGCAGATGGCGGCGATGCAGCCCGGCCTCGCTGATCCACTCGGCGACGAACTCCGCGTCGCCGCCGGCGAGCGCGACCTCCAGCTGCTCGATCAGACGCCGGTGCTCGGCGAGGGCCTCGCGCAGCGGATCCGCGTTCTCGAGAAAGATGTCGACCCAGATGCGGGGATTGGCGCCGGCCACGCGCGTCATGTCTCTGAGCGAGCCGCCCGCGCTGGCAAGCGGCTCGTGACCCTCCACCCGCGTCGACCCGGCCTGGTTCACGAGCAGGTTGGACAGTGCATGAGGAAGGTGGCTGGTCAGCGCAACGAGGCGGTCGTGGGCCGCGGGGTCGATGGCCACCGGATGGGCGCCGAGCGAGGCCACGAAGCCGTGCAGCATGCGGTAGCGGTCGGGGTCGGTGACGGCCTGCGGAGTGAGAAACCAGGTCGCGCTTACGAAGATGTCTGCGCTCGCGTACTCCGGCCCGCTCGTTTCCGAGCCGCAGACGGGGTGCCCGCCGATGAAGCGGTTGTCGTCGCCCGCGGCTGCACAGACGGCGCTCTTGGTGGAGCCGACGTCGGTCACCGTGCAGTCCCGGCCGACAAGTCCGAGCACCTCGATCACACGCTCCGGCAGGTCGGCCACCGGCGCAGCGACGATCACCAGCTCGGCGTCTGCAACCGCCTCCGCCGGCGTCGCGGCCGCCCGATCGACGGCGCCGCGTTGAAGCGCGATTCGCAGCGCACCCGAGTCCGGATCGAAGCCGGCAATCCGATCGACGCCGGCACGCTTCGCGGCCAACCCGACCGAAGCCCCGATCAGGCCCGTGCCGACGATCGCCAGGCGCGAGATCCTCGCTCCGGGCTGACCTTCTCGCGATGCCGCTGATGCTCCCATTTCCAGCAAGTCTAGTGGCGATACCAGGTTGATCCCCGAGTACCCCGGCTTCTCAGGAATAATCCCCGGCGATGAAGATATTTTCCGGCATCCAGCCCACCGGGGCCAAGCACCTCGGCAACTACTCGGGCGGCTTTCGCCAGTACGCCGCCACCCAGGAACAGGGTGAAGCCTTCTTCTGCGTCGTCGACCTGCACTCGATCACCCTCCCCCACGATCCCCAGGATCTGAGACAGCGGACGCTCGATCTGGCGGCGCTGATGTTCGCCACCGGCCTCGACCCCGAGCGCTCGACGGTGTTCGTGCAGAGCCACGTGACGGCGCATGCCGAGGCGGCCTGGTTGCTCGCGGCGGTGACGAGCTACGGCCAGCTCGGGCGCATGACTCAGTTCAAGGACAAGGCCGAGCACCAGGAGTTCATCTCGGCCGGTCTCTTCACCTACCCGGTGTTGATGGCCGGAGACATCCTCCTCTATCAAACCGACATCGTCCCGATCGGCGACGACCAGCGCCAGCACCTCGAGCTCTCGCGCGACGTCGCCGAGCGCTTCAACTCCCGCTTCGGCGCGACCTTCACGGTGCCGAGGGGCGTCTACCCCTCAAGCGGCGCCCGGGTGATGGACCTGCAGCAGCCAGGTAACAAGATGTCCACCACCGGCGGCAACCCGCAGGGAACGATCTACCTGCTCGACCCGCCCGAGGTCGTGCGTAAGAAGCTGAAGAGCTCGGTGACCGACTCCGGCCGCGAGATCGTCCATGACCCGAACGAGAAGGCGGGCGTCTCGAACCTGATCGAGATCATGACGGTGGCCACGGGCGAGTCGATCGCCGAGGTCGAGAAGCGTTTCGAAGGCGCCGGCTACGGACAGTTCAAGAGCGAGGTGGCCGACGCTGTCGTAGCACTGCTGGAGCCGATCCAAAACCGCTACCGCGAGCTGCGCGAAGATACCGCCGAGCTCGAGCGGATGCTGGCACTCGGCGCCGCCAAGGCGCGGAAAGCCGCGGCGCCCACCCTGGAGAAGATGTACGACCGTATGGGCTTCACCCGACCAAAGGGAGTGTGACGAGATGCTGATCTCCACCATGAACGACGTGCCAGGTCACGAGGTCACCGAGGTAATCGGTGAGGTGTTCGGACTGACCGTGCGCTCGCGCAACGTCGGCGCGCAGATCGGCGCCGGCCTCAAGTCGATCCTCGGCGGCGAGCTGAAGGGAATGACCAAGCAGCTGATCGCGAGCCGTGAGGAAGCGATCGCCCGGCTGACCGAGGAAGCCGAGGCGAAGGGCGCGAACTGCGTGCTTGCCATGCGCTTCGACGTGTCCGACCTCGGTGGGCAAACCATGGCGAGCGAGATCTGCGCCTACGGCACCGCGGTGAAGATCAGCTAGGTCTCGAGAAGGCCGCGGCTTTCGATCGGGCGCCCGCTTAGTGCGGGCGCCCTTTTCTTGCAAGCACTAAAGCTAAGGACGAGACTGGAACGTCTCTCCGGCGATGGCACTCTCGATCGAAGAGATCCGGCGCATCTACGAAGCTCGGCAATCCGGCTTCGTCATTGCCGTCACCGCTCTCCCTAGCTCGACTCGCCCGACCCCAGGTCGGCCGGCAAATCAACCGGCGAGTCCGGTCAGCCTCTGTAGCGCCTCGACTTCACCCCGGTCGAGCGCTCGCCACTCACCCGGCGCAAGCCCGCTCAGGTCGAGTTCGGCGTAGCGGCTACGACGCAGGCGCACGACCGGGCAGCCGACGGCCGCACACATCAGCTTAACCTGGTGCTTGCGGCCTTCGTGAATCGAGAGCTCGATCAGCTTCGGCCCCAGCCAGCGCGCCTTGGCCGGAGCCGTGCGCCCGTCCTCGAGCTCGATCCCCTCGGCCAGCTTCCGCATTGCCTCGTCCGTCGGCTCGCGCTCCAGTTCCGCCTCATAGACCTTCTCGACCTCGTAGCGCGGATGGGCAAGGCGATGTGCCAACTGGCCGTCGTTGGTGAGCAGAAGCGCACCGGTCGTATCGGCATCGAGCCTGCCGACCGGCACCACCCGCGGCTTACCAGGCACCAGCTCGATGACCGTGCGCCTCCCCTGCGGATCGCGGGCGGTCGTCACGACACCCGTCGGCTTGTGCAGGAGCAGATAGGCGAGCTTCTGCTTGGCCACCTGCTTCCCGTCCACTTCCACCCGGTCGCGCGCGGCGACGAAGGTGTTCAGCTGTCCGGGCTCGCCGTTCACTAGCACCCGCCCGGCCTTGATCAGCTCGTCGGCGCCTCGGCGCGAGGCGACACCGGCACGGGCGAGATAAGCGTTCAGACGCACAGGCGAAGTATCGACTGTCGGGGCGGCCCGCGGCTTATTCGTACTCGAAGCGCGCCGGCTCGAGCGCGTCACGCCCGTCCGACGCCTCGATCACAGAGAGCCCGTCCGCTTCCAGATTGATCGCGCAATCATCCGGCTCGCGACATCGTCGTCAACTACGAATACGCGCCGGACAGGTCCGCTGGGAGCAGCACATCCGTCGCCAGGGTAACTCGGAGCTTCTGAGCGCGGCCGGCCTCGACCAAGGCGACATGGGTGTTCTCAACGAGCACGCGCTGACCGTTCTCGTGGCCCAGCACGACGAGAAAACGCCCGCCGCCTGGATGATTTCGGACCGCGTCGTAGTCCGCATAGCCGACCGACAGCGACTCACTGCACTCTTCTTCACCGCACTCGCAAGCCAGGAGCACCACGCCTCGACTATCGGCATCGGTGGCCTTCGCAACGTCATCGTTGAACGCGCGAATACGCGCTCTACGCAGCGACTGCTCTCCATCCGCGGCTGTCGACCCCGCAGCCACGGTCGCCGCGGAAGAAGTGGAGGCTTTCATGTCGATCCCCTCTCGGGTCGGAAGTAAGAAACCATCACCGACCAGCGCGCTCAGGCCGATAGTGCTCTCAACCCGCTCTTCTGAGGGATGATTTTCCGGAGCTACTCGGCTTGAGCTCCAGCTGCGACTCTGCAGTCGCCAAAGATTGGGGCGACGCAAACCGCAGCTTAGCACCTTTCCAGTCGCGCCAACCTCGTTCATCTGGGTGGTCGACGGCGCCCATCGATGTCGAGAGAACGCGTCTCGAGGAGTCCTTGGCCGAGAACGAAACCCCTGCCTCGAGCCGGACTTTCCTCGATGACCTGAGCCAGAAAACGGCGCGATATCGTTCGCCAAAGCCTGCCGACTACGGAGAGATGCCGAGCCGACCTGTGCGGCGTTTACTGTTCGTAGACGATGGTGGTGCCGTTGCTCCAACTCCATTATCTCGGCCATTCGTCGTTCGCACTGCGTTTCGCGAGCGGCGTCTCGCTTCTCACCGACTACGGCAAGTCGAACGCCTTCGGGCTCGACAGCCCGATTCACGAGCTGGGCGACCTCCATCCCGACGTCGTCCTCTATTCGCACCACGACGAAGATCACGACCGAGGTGACGAGTTCCCCGGCGCCACGATCCTGGACGGCGCGCACCTGCACGAGGAGGTCGGCATCGACGGGATCGTTTTCGAGCCGATCAAGACGAGCGAGCACGCGCCGGGCGACAACACGAGCTTCCTGATCGGATTCGAGGAGCTGAGGATTCTCTTCGCCGGCGACTGCCAGGGCGAGATCGAGGCGATCGACCAGCCGGCGGAGCGAGAACGGCTCGAGACGCTCTTTCCCAGGCGAATCGACCTCTTGTTCCTTCCGATCGACTGGACACACCCGATCGCGGCCCAGGCCGTCGCTTTCGTCGAGCTCCTGCAACCGCGTATCGTGATCCCGATGCATTACTGGAGCCAAGCGGCGAAAGCTGGCTTTCTATCGCTGCTGGCGGAGAAGAACGCGCCGGCAGAGAAGCGCTTCCTGATCGAAGAGCCCGGGCGCCCCGACTTCACGCTCGAAGGCGTTGGCGATCGCGACGCCGCGATCAGAGTGATCAGCCTCGAGCCGGCGCCCTGGCCGGCGGCCGCGGCCGTTTCGTAATCCGGCTTCTCGGCTAGAAAAGACTCAGTCTGACGGGGATGGCCAATATGCTGATCGCGCCACGGGTCGAAGTGCTCGATCTGAAGATGGACTTGTTCGGAGCCCCCAGCTCGGTGCGGCCGACCCTCGTGTGGGACGAGTCCGAGGCCGTCCTGATCGACGCCGGCTATCCCGGCTTGCTCGAGCAGCTGCGCGAGCAGATCGAGCGAGCGGGCGTCTCCGCCGAGCGCCTGACGAGGTTGATCATCACGCACCAGGACATCGATCACATCGGCGGCGTCAATGCTCTTCTCGCCCTGAACCCTCGGATCGAAGTACTGGCGCACGAGGAGGACCGGCCGTACATCCTCGGTGAGCGACCGCTGATCAAATTCAGCCCGGAGCGGTTGACTCAGATAACCGAGCTCGCGTCCGACCTGCCCGAGGAGCGGCGCCAAACGATTTTCGAGGGCTTCAGGCACCCAAACCCGAGAGTCGACCGAACGATCGCAGACGGCGAAACGCTTCCCTACTGTGGCGGCATCGTCGTCATTCACACACCGGGACACACTCCCGGGCACGTCATGCTCTACCTCGAGTCGAGCAAGGTTCTCGTGGCCGGCGACGGGATGAATATCTCGGACGGCCGCCTGACCGGTCCCAACGCCCAGATGACCCCCGATCTCGACCAGGCCACCAGCTCGCTGAAGAGGCTGGCCGCGTACGACGTCGAAACCGTCGTCTGCTACCACGGTGGCGCCTATTCGGGACGTGACGTCAACGCGCGCATCGCCGAGCTGGGCAGCACGCCGGCATGATCAGGTAACACGCTCCCTTCGACGACGTGCCGAGGAGCCGCGCTTACCGTACGGTGCGCAACTCGGTCGGCAGAAGTCACACACTCGCGCGAGTTCGATCGATACCGTTCCCCGCCCCGTAGGTGGG
>Ga0209540_10000340_pt1 | contig 47504 bp, 52 predicted proteins | sample BarGraIncu01121A_FD_184501 | JGI IMG/M metagenome (GOLD analysis project Ga0209540, IMG submission 184501) | Arctic peat soil microbial communities from Barrow, Alaska - Barrow Graham LP Incubations 011-21A (SPAdes) (version 2) | ecosystem: Environmental > Terrestrial > Soil > Wetlands > Peat... | reverse complement strand
TCAAGAATTATTGCAGCTCAATTTAGTGGAGTTTGTGCTAAACACCAAAGAAAACTTTCAAAAGCAATTAAACAGGCTAGACATTTGGCTTTATTGCCATTTACAACCCAATAGTTGATTTTTAATTTGAGTTTTTAAAACCCTTCAAGAAATTGGAGGGTTTTTTGGTTATAATGAAAGAATGAAAAGTAAAGATTTAGCTAAATGGGTAATTAAAGTTCCTGCTAAGGCTAAAATTTTTGTAAAACTAGGCGATGAAGTGGAAATGGATGATAAATTATTATTAGTCAAATCAAGTAAGGTAGAAAAATTTGATTTATCAGGAATGTTGTCTAAATTGGCGGAGACTGATTTGGAAGATTTAAACCAAAAATTTTTAAATAAAATGGTGGAAGCTGGAGAATTGCTTTATAGCTTTGGATTTTCAATTTTTGGAAATAAAATATGTTTTCCAATGGGCGGAATTTGTTTAGGAATAGATGAATTTAAAAATCTAAAAATTGAATCAATTGAAGAGGAAGAAAAAACAATTTATTCTCCAGTTAAAGCTAAAGTAGCTAAATTAGAGGAAGGAAAATTAGTCTTAGAATTTAAAGTTAAAGAATATGCTGGTAGGGGAATTAATAGTGGTAAAGCTTGGGCAGAGGGTAAAGTAAAAGAAATTAATGAAATTAAAGATTTGAATTATGAAATAGATAATGGAGTTTTGTTTACTAAAAATTTAGATAGAGGATTTTTATTTAAGGCGGAAGTTTTAGGAGCTAGGGCAGTAGTAATTCCAGAAGGAATAGTTAAAGATGAAAATAATCTTAAAATTAATTTACCAATATTAGAATTAAGTTCTAAAAAATGGGATAGTCTTTTTGAAGAAAATGGTGATAAAAATGAAAAATTTTTAGTAAATAGTAGGGCAGATTTATTATTATTAGTGTTAGAATAATAAATGAAATTAAGAAAAATAAGGAATTTGGTACTACTTTTAGCTTTATTATCAGTAGTTTCTTTAATAAGTTTTAAGATTGGTAGAGAAGGAGTTGTAACTGGTAATAATTCTCAATTAGATTTATCTTTGATGTGGAAAGTAAAAGCTAAACTTGGTCAACTTTATTTAGATAAAAGTAAAATAGATGATAAGAAGATGACCTATGGGGCAATTCAGGGGATGGTGGCATCTTTAGATGATCCATATACGATGTTCTTGTCACCTGATCAAAATAAATCGGCTAATGATAGCTTAACGGGTGAATTTGGTGGAGTAGGAATTTCACTTGGTTATAAAGATAAGAATTTAGCCGTAATGTCTCCACTAACTGGGACTCCAGCTGAAAAAGCTGGATTAAAAGCAGGAGATTTAATTTTAAAAATAACCGATAAAGCCAATAATGTAGATAAAGATACAACTGGAATGTCATTGGACGAAGCAGTTAAATTTATAAGAGGCAAAATTGGAACTGAAGTAACCTTAAAAATGTATCGAGAAGGAAAAGCTGATTATTTTGATGTGGTTTTAAAAAGAGAAAATATTGTGGTGCCAAGTGTGACAGTAGAATTTAAAGAACAAAATGGTAAAAAGGTGGCTTGGGTGAAAATATCGACGTTTACAGAGAATTTAATGAGTAAAGAATGGGATGAAGCAGTTTTAAAGATTAAAACAGAAAAAGCTAAGGGGAATTTTGGAGGAATTATTTTGGATTTAAGAAATAATCCAGGTGGCTTTTTACAAGCAAGTGTTTTAGTAGCTTCTGATTTTATAAAAGAGGGAACAGTGGTGTCTCAACAAAGTTATGATGGTAGTGTAGAAAAATACGATGTTGATACAACTCGAGGAAATCTTTTGGATGAAAAAACAGTGGTTTTAATTAATGGTGGTTCAGCCTCAGCTTCAGAAATTTTAGCAGGAGCTTTAAAAGACTTTAATCGAGCTAAATTAGTGGGAGAAAAAAGTTTTGGTAAAGGAACAGTTCAACAACCAGAAGATTTTAGTGATGGAAGTGGTTTACATATCACGATTGCTAAATGGTTATTGCCAAGTGGAAAAAATATTCATGGAGAGGGAATTGTCCCTGATGTGGAAATTAAACCAAGTGAGGATGTAAATTCTAAAGAAGATTTGCAATTGAATAAAGCAATAGAGACACTTTTAAAATAAAAAATGGAACAAAAAACTTTCAGAGGCTTAGTCATAGGTTTACTTTTAGGCATATTAATAATGTTGGTGGGTTTTAAAATTTTTGATAAAAAAGAAACCTTAACTTCTAAAAAAGAAATTGTTGATGAAGAATCGGTGGTAACTAAGGTAGTAGAAAAGGCAACTTCAACTGTAGTGACGGTTTCGATCATGGAAAAAGATATTGGCACAGGGTTTATTATCAGCAATGATGGATTGATTGTGACTAATAAACATGTAGTGGCCGATACGACTTTAAAATATAAAGTAATAATTGGTAAAAGTGAAACAGTAGAAGTGGTGAATATTTATCGAGATCCATTGAATGATTTGGCAATTTTAAAGATTAATAAAACTAATTTAGTGCCAGTAGAGCTGGGTGATTCGGATAAATTAAAAGTAGGTCAAAGTGTGATTGCTATCGGAACTGCCTTGGGAGAATTTAGATCAACAGTAACTAAAGGAGTAATTTCAGGATTGGGTCGAGGTATAACGGCGGGAAGCCAAGAAACAGGTACGGAAAAATTAGATAATGTAATTCAAACTGATGCGGCCATTAATCCAGGGAATTCTGGTGGGCCATTGTTTGATTCAAGTGGAAAAGTAATCGGAGTAAATGTAGCCACCTCTCAAAATGGTCAAAGTATTGGATTTGCTTTGCCGATAAATTTAATAAAAACTTCAGTAGAAAATTTTAAAAATACCGGTGAATTTGAAAGACCATATTTAGGAGTGGCTTACAAAATGATTTCTAAAGAGATTGCCACTAAAAACAATGTGCCGGTTGGAGCTTTGGTAGAAAAATTAACTGATGGTGGGCCAGCTTCAAAGTCAGATATTAAAATTGGCGATATTATTACTAAAATTGATGGTCAGCAATTAATTGAAGATGGAGATATGGTAAAAATTATTGAGAAAAGAAAAATAGGGGATACAATCGAAGTTACACTTTGGCGAGAAAATAGGGAAAAAGTTGTTGGAGTGAAGTTGGAAAAAAGAGTTATTTAAAAACCATTTTTTTTAATTTTATTAAGAAGAGTTTCTTTTTGAGTGGTACCAAAAAAACCTTCAATTTTATCTTTTAGTTTGCCGTTTTCAAAAAATAATAGGCAAGGTAATTCTTTAATTTTATATTGATCAACTAAATCTTGATTAGATTCAGTATCAACTTTATTATATAAAATTCCTTTTTTAAATAAATCCCTAACAGGAATTGATTTGATTAAACACATTGTTTCATTACTATTAAATAATTCAAAAACCATTGGGTCTTTTTTAGTGATTAATGATTGGAAATAAGCTTCAGAAATTAAAGAACTTCGGTCGGTCGATTGAGCACCAAATCTTTCGACAAATAAATCAGATGTTTTTCGAGTGTCTCTTTCAAATTCTTGTTTAATAAACTCAAAATCTGCACCAGTGGCGACTTTTATAGCACCAGCTAAACAAGCTTTGGCACATAAACCACAACTAATACATTTAGATTCATCAATCTCTAAAGTATTTTTGGTTTCGTTCCAACTTATGGCTTTATTTGGACAAACTGCCAAACTGTCACATTCCGAAGCATTATCGCAAATTTTGAAATTAATTATGGCTGGCATTATTTTTTAATTAATTTTATTTGTACTAAATCTAAACCTAAATTTTTTATTGATACTAATTTAAAATTATTTTTTATATCTACACTTTCAAATACTTTAGTTCCACTTCCTAGTATTATTGGATGATAAACCAGAATAATTTCATCAATTAAATTTTCTTGAATCATTGAACCGTTTAATTTTCCTCCACCAATTATTCCTATTTTATTAAAACCTTTTTCTTTTAGATATTTTAAAATTTCTTTTGGATTTTTATTAGTAAATAAATATTTATTTGATTTTGGTCTACTTAACAATTCTTTGTTTGAAGTTATAACTACATTAAATGATTTAGGGTAAGGGAAATCACCATCTTCTTCGGCAAATTTGAATGTTTGTCTTCCCATTATAATTACTTCAGAGTTTTTAATAAATTTATTAAATTTTCCTGAATCAACAGCAAATACCCAACTCGTGTCATTATCTTTTGTGGCAATATATCCATCAATTGATGGCTCACTATACAGTGTGACTTTCATTTTATTAGCTAATTATAGCAAATCATTTTATATTTTCTTTTCTTCGACGGGTTGGTCGAGGACGGTAAGCTCGAGAAATAAATCGTCTAATTCACCTTGCATGATTTTATCGAGACTGTTGAAAGATTTATCGATACGATGATCTTTAACTTGATTACGAGGGTAATTGTAGGTACGAATTTTATCAGCACGAGTTGATTGACTAATATTAGAACGACCAGCGGATAATTGACTTTGTTTTTTTTCTTCTTCCATCTGCCAAAGTTTATTTTTAAGAAGTTCAATAGCAATTTCGCGATTTTGTTGTTGATAACGTTCAGTTCGAACGTCAAACATTAAACCGGTAGGTTTGTGGACTAAATGAACAGCAGTGGAAACTTTGTTAACGTTTTGGCCACCATTTCCACCAGCTCGACAAGCAGTGATAGTAACGTCTTCCATTCGGAAATTAACGTCTTTAGAATCAATTTTAGGCATGACAGCAATAGAGGCAGTGGAGGTTTGAATTCGACCACGTTTTTCAGTTTCAGGGATTCGTTGAACACGATGAGTACCAGCTTCGTTTTTTAATTGGTTGTAAGCATCAAAACCGGAAATCTGAATAACAAATCCGTCGATTTGACGAACTTTCCAGCCGACCTTACCAGCATAACGAATATACATATTCATTAAATCCTGAGCCCAAAGAGTGGCCTCCTGACCACCAGGACCTGGATGAAATTCCATAATAGCAATGTTAGAGTCAATTGTTGGCATAGTTTAGTTTATTAAATAAAATTAAAGCCGTCAAAATTAAAAGAAATTTTGACGGCTTTGAAGTAACTAGTTTGATTTTTTAGCAGCTTTTTTAGCGGCTTTAACTTTATCAGTAGCTTTACCTTTAGCAACTTTTTCGTTAAATTTGTCGATTCTACCTTTAATGTCAACGAATTTTTGTTGGCCAGTAAAGAAAGGATGACACTTAGAACAAACTTCAACGTCTATTTTTTCTAGGGTTGAACCAGTAGTAAAAGTGTTACCGCAAGCGCAGTTAACTTGACTTTTGTCAAAATATTTAGGATGTATTCCTTGTTTCATAGTGTTTTATTATATCAGAAAATTTTTAAAAAACCTACATTCTCTATCTATTTTAGTATTTTGACTAATTCTTCAAAAGATAAACTTTTTTGTTCTTGTTTATCGAGATCTTTTAAAGTAATGACATTATTTTTTACTTCATCAGTACCAATAATGGCCAAATATTTAATACCTAAATCTAGGGCATATTTAATTTGTTTACCGATTTTATCGGAATCTGGATAAATAGTTGAGCTAATTTCTAATTGTCTTAATTGGCTAACTAATTTGACAGATTCATTTTGAGTTTCTGGACCAAAATTGGCAACTAAAATTTTAGTTTTAGATTTATTTAATTCTGGGAGGAGATTAAGCTTTTCGATGACATCAATAACTCGTTCAAATCCGAAGGCAAAACCAACGGCAGAAATTTGAGGGCCACCAAGAGTTTCAATTAATTTATCATAACGACCACCGCCACCAATGGAGCCATTAGCCTCATTAACACAGACTTCAAAAATAGTGCCAGTGTAATAATCACAACCACGAACTAGAGTTGGATCGAAAATATAAGCATCGGAGGGAATATTAAATGATGATAAAAGGTCTAAGACTTTTTGAAGATTTTCGTCTGGTTGAGCTTGTTTGATATATTTGAAAAGGTCATTAATTTGAGCTTCAGTAAGACCTTTGGAAATGAACTCTTCTTTTACTCCATCTTCACCAATTTTGTCGATTTTATCGAGACTCTGCAAAGCAGAGTTTTGGTTTTCTACTATTCCACTTTTGGCTAAGATGTCTAATAAAACAGCCCGACTATTAATTTTGATAATAGCGTTTTTAAAATTTAATTTTTGAGTACCAGTGTAAATAATAGAAATTATTTCAGCATCAGCGATAGGGGAATCAGTGCCAAAAATATCGACATCACATTGAACGAATTCTCGATAACGGCCACGTTGAGTATTTTCGGCGCGCCAAACTTGTTGAATTTGATAACGCTTAAATGGCAAAGAAATTTTGTCAGTATTGGCATAGATAGCTAAAACTTTGGAAACTGGGACAGTTAAGTCATAACGAAGACCGATTTCTCGATTGCCATTGTCTTTAAAAAAGTAACCCAATTTATCGTCAGTTTCACTACTGTATTTACCTTTTAGAACTGAAGAATATTCTAAAGCTGGTGTTTCTAAAGGAAGAAAACCGAAATTCTCAAAAACTTCAGTGAGGGTATTTTTGACATAATTACGGATAGCCATTTCTTTGGGCAAAAAATCTCTAAAACCTTTTAGAGTTTGTGGTTTAATATTTGATTGATTCATAGTTGAATTTTAACATTTAATAATATGTGTTTTTTAGGGTGGTATACCGGACTTGAACCGGCAACCTCAGCTTTCACAGAGCTGCGCTCTAACCAATTGAGCTAATACCACCATGATTTAAAAAGTGCTTGTCCCGATTTCGACTAAAGTCTCATCGGGATTGTGTCTTAAGGTAAAATTTGGTGTTTCACTTCAAATTTAGACCTGAAGACACAAAAAAACCGCCAGTTGGCGGTTTGAAAACACAAAAAGACCACCAACTTAGAAGTTAGTGTAATGATGAATTGAATTTAAAATTATATCTATCATTAGTGTGTATTTTACTAATAAATTTAAGAAAGTCAAATAATTTGGTAATAGCTTTAAATTGAAGTAAACTATAAATAGTTAATATGAATACTATTAGGTTAGTTTCTAATGAATGGGAGTTGATTGTAGATTTGAGTGGTGGGAGAATTGTGTCTTTGAAGAATAAAGATAAATTTGTTTTGGGAACTTTTCAAAGAATTGATGGAAAAACAGGAAATACTCATTTATGTGCTCCTAATTTTGCAGAGGAAGGAATGGAAAAATATAAACTACCTTTTCATGGACCATTTAGAAATTCCGAATGGAGTTTGGTAAATAATTCCGAAACTGGTTTGGAAATTAGTTGTTTAAATGATGGATTAGAAATTAGACAAATTTTTAGTTTAAATTTTTCGTTTGAACATAAAATAATAGTGGAAAATAAAGGAGAAGTGGGAAAACCTTTAAATATGGCAATTCATAATTATTGGGAAACAGAATTAGGATGGAGAGGAATTAAACTGAATGGTTTTGATTTAACTGAAGGAATTAAAACAAATAATAGTATTTCAGTAAAACAATTGAATGTAATAGATATTCCAGGAAAAGATGTTTTAAATTGGCAATTAGAAGGGTTTAATTACGCTAAATTATGGACTGGGTTTATTGAGGATGGTGGCTGTAAAATGTTTGATCAAAGTTATGCTTGTGTTGAACCATTAATGGAAAAAGATGAAAATTATTTTGGAGGGGACAGTTCAATTTTAGATCCAGGGGAGAAAATTGAATTCAAACAATCGTTGTGGGTGAACAAAAAAGAACTATTGTTGTAATGGGGGTGGTATACCGGACTTGAACCGGCAACCTCAGCTTTCACAGAGCTGCGCTCTAACCAATTGAGCTAATACCACCATGAGGTTGAAATCTGTTTCTTATTATACACTAAGAGTCTAATTAATTCGCAGGAGTTGGTGTGGAAGTAGACGTTTTAGATTGGGTAATTATTTTAGTAGTATAAAAGGTTTGTTTAAGTTTAATGTCTGGTTTGATAATGGTAATAATTTTTTGACCAGCAGTAAGCGAACTTAATTTTATTTCCTGACCATTTTGATCAACAACATCAGTTTTTGTATCAGTAGTAATTTGATATTGAGTATTTTTATTTTTAATTGGAATTAAAACAAAAATAGGTGAACTTTTAGAGATATCAACAATAGTTCCGATGACAACTTGATTGTTATTTTCGATGGTTTTTAAATCGGTAATAATGATTCTTTTAGCAGTAAGTTGATTTTGGGCATTAAGATAACCCATAGCTAAAATTGATTGGGTGGATTTTATATCGGAAAATTTAATTTTGACTTTTTTAGCATTAATAAAAATAGTATCGGCGTCTATTAAAATAACCTTATCTTGATTTTTATAATTAATAGTTAGTTGAGTATCACTTATTTGAAAGATAGTTCCAATAAAAGATTTTGGACCAGTGGAAACAGTAGTTGATTCTTGATTTAACATTTCTTTGACTTTTTTAGTGACTAAGTCTAAGACTTCTTTAGTTGGAGCTTTAGTAGGAGTAACAGTAATCGCTTCTTGAGCAGAAACTTGAAAAGGGATAAAGAGAGATAAAATTAAAAAAAGAGGATTCATTTTAAATTTTAGCGGTTGAATAAGTAAGTAGAAGTTCAGTTTCGGTTTGATTATCTTCAGAATCAATAGCAGTTATTTTAACTAGATTAGCACCACTAGCGAGATTTATATTAATACTAAAAATTCCATTGGCATTAGCTTGACCAGTAAAAGTTTGGGTACTACTAGAGATAATAATGGAACTATTACTTTTGGCAGTACCTTTAATACTAGTAGTATCAGTAGATAAAACAGTGTTATTTTCAGGAGCAGTAATAGTTAAATTTGAAGTTTCAGTTACGGTAGGAGTAGTTTGGGCAACAGTTTCACTAATAACTGGAGTTGGAGACAACTGAGAATTATTGGCAGAAATGGATTCATTATTGTTCTTATGAACAACAAGATATGATCCAGTAATACCGAAACCTAAAACGGCTCCAAGGATTATTGTTAAAACAAATTCTTTTATCATTGACTAGCTTAGATGATACCACAAAATGGGTTCATTTGATGATAGAATTAGACATATGGAAATCAAAATGCTGGCCAACAAATCTATTTTATTAAAAGGTAAAAAAGAATCGGTCTTAATTAATCCATCAGATAAAATTAGAGAACAAAATACTTATCAATCAAGAATATTTTTATTTACTTCAGAAAAATATGATGGTATGGGTTTGTCTGGTGATAAAGTTTTAATTAGAGCTCCTGGTGAATATGAAATTGGGGGTGTCGAAATAAATGGTTATAATGGGGGAGAAGATAATACTATTTATGTACTTTATATAGATAAAATTAAGGTGGTGGTTTTAGGTGATTTAAAAGAAGAATTAAGTGATAAAAGAATTGAAAAAATTGATTCAGCTGATGTTTTATTAGCACCATTAACAATAGGTAATGGTTCAGGAGCAAAATTAATTTTAGGTTGGGCAAAAAAATGGGGAGTAAATTATTTATTACCAATTGTTGATGAAGAAAACCCTGAATTATTAGCTAAATTTTTAGATCAAGCGGATCAAGAAGGGTTAGAACAAGTTGATTCTTTAAAGGTAGATGATAATGATTTACCTGATGGATTAGAATTAAAAGTATTAAAAGTAACTAAATAAATCAATGGCTGAAAACGTAATTAAATTACCTCCAAGCTCTGAAGAAGCAGAGATTTGTGTTTTGGGAGCTGTTTTGATTGATAACGATGCAGTCTTGGCAGTGTCAGAATTTTTAAGACCGGAACATTTCTATAATAATAATTATGGCAAGATCTATGAGGCCATGATGAAGTTATATGAGGATAGAATGCCAATTGATATTGTGACAGTATCGGAAAAATTAAGAGAATTAAAAATATTGAAACGGATTGGAGGAAAAGCATTTTTAACTAGATTAGCAAGTGAGGTTCCAACTGCGGCTAATGTGGAAAGTTATGGAAGAATTATTAAGGGATTATCAGCTAAAAGAGAATTAATTTCCGCAGCTGGAAGAATTACAGAAAAAGCCTTTGATGAAAGTTTACCAACAGACCAATTATTGGATTTGGCCGAACAAGAAATTTTTTCATTATCTCAAAAACATTTAAAATCAATTCCAATTTCCTTAAAAGAAGTTTTAACAGCTAGTTTTGATAGATTAGATGAATTGCAAAAAATGGGAACTGGATTAAGAGGAGTTCCAACTGGATTTAAAGGTTTAGATAGTATCTTAGCTGGAATGCAGGATAGCAATTTATTGATTTTGGCAGCTCGTCCAGGAGTTGGTAAAACAGCTTTTGGGTTGAATATTGCCAGATATGTGTCGGTGGAAAAAAAAATGCCAGTTTGCATGTTTTCCTTGGAAATGAGTAAAGAAGAATTAGTTGATCGTTTATTGGTTAGACAAGGGTTGATTGATGCTTGGAAATTAAAGACAGGACAATTATCATCAGGGGATTTTGATTCTTTATCTGAAGCAATGGGAGTTTTAGCTGATGCTCCACTTTATATTGACGATACACCAGGGTTAACAGTAACTGAATTAAGAACTAAAGCGAGAAGACTACAAATAGATAAAGGAATTAAATTTATAATTGTGGATTATTTACAATTAATGCATGGTTCAACTCGAGATAATCGTGTTCAAGAAGTGGCTGAAATTTCTCAAGGGTTGAAAAATTTAGCAAGAGAATTGAAAATACCAGTTTTAGCTTTGGCTCAACTGTCTAGAGCTATGGAAGCCAGAGGGGGACGACCACGTTTGTCTGATTTAAGAGAGTCAGGAAGTATTGAACAAGATGCTGACGTAGTATTCTTTTTATATCGAGAAGATGAAGAAGTAAGAGAAATGGTAACGTGTAGTATTGAAAAACACCGAAACGGTCCAACTGGAAGTTTTAATTTGTATTTCAACGGTAAACAAGTCAGTTTCTTTGATGTGGAAAACAAGCAATAAATTAATTTTTTAGGTTATAATAGATTTACTTTAGTTTAGCCGGAGTGGTGGAATGGTAGACACGCACGCCTCAAGAGCGTGTGACAGCAATGTCATGGGGGTTCAAGTCCCTCCTTCGGTACCAAAATTAGTTTAAAGTTTGTAAAGTAGAAAGTTTATCAAATTGGAAAGTTTGTTGGTGAAAGATAATTAAATGGTAAAATAGATTATGATGTTAGCAATATTAAGAGTTGTCGCAATATTGGTTTTTGTCTATTTAACTTGGAGAAATTTAAAAGACAATTATCAAGAAGAAACATTAGTAACTTATTCTTGGTTGGCTCTGATAATCTTTTTTATAGTGGCCAGAATTGGTTATGGATTAATTAATTTTGGGGTTTGGAATGATAGTTGGACAAGTTGGTTTGCGGTATGGAACAAGCCAGGAATGGATTATACTAGTGGATTTTTAGGATTAATGTTGTTTAGTTTTTGGTTTGCTAAATTAAACAATTTGAAAGTTTGGCCTTTTGCAGAGGATATTATAATTAACGTTTTAATATTTTTGAGTGTCTTAATGGCTGATGAGTTAATAAGAAGCAAAATAAGTTTGGAAGTGGGAATGTTTTTACTTTTCTTAATTTTAATGGCCTTTTTTGCAAAATTTATAAAAGGAAAATATAGATCTTTGGTTTGGTATAAAAGTGGTAAAAAAGGGTTTGGATTTTTCACTACTTGTGCCTTAGGATTTTTATTATTGGCGATATTGGGAATTTTATTTAAGTTTGATTTGTGGGTAATAATTGTTCATGCTGTTTTAAGTTTAATTTCATTTTTAGGGATCTTAATATTAGGAGAGATTATCAATCCATTATCAATTAATAAGAGGAAATAAATATGAAAAATGAAAAAGAAAGCTTATCTTTGCCAAAAAAACTAATTGCTCCAATTAAATCTTTTCTAGAAAGAGAATTAATTAGTTTAAAAAGACTTAATAAAAATTTAAAAACTGAAGACCCTTTTAGTAGTGAAACTAGAGCTAGTGAAAATTCATTCGAAGATGATTTAGACGAACAAATTGGTCATTTTGACAATGAATATAAAAGAAAATTTTTAGCTAAACAAATGGTTCAGTTTAGAAAAGCTTTAACTAGAATAAAGATTGGTAGATACGGTATTTGTGAAAAGTGTGGTCAGATGATTGATACTGATCGTTTGGCAGTTAAACCAGAGGCGACTACTTGTGTTAAATGCAGTAAAGAAAACGAATAAATTATTATTAATAGGTTTTCTATTAGTAATAATTTTTTTAATCCATAATTATTTGGCGAGTTTTTTGGGGGTAAGTAAAAATTTTGGAGTTAGTTTTGGATTAAATAATATTTGGTTATTTATTGTTTATGGATTATTGCTAGTAATTATTACTTTATGGTCAATTAAAGAAAATAGTTTAGGATTAATATTACTGATAGTCGGAGGTTTTTCTAATTTAATCGATAGAATTTTTTTTGGATATGTTCGAGATTATTGGGATTTTTTACATTTGGGAATTTATAATAATTTAAATGATTGGATAATTGGAGTGGCTGTCTTATTATTAGTAAGAGAAATATGGAAAAAGTCAAAATAATTTTTGAAAATGATGATTTTTTAGTAGTGGAAAAACCAGCGGGAATAACTACAACTAAAGAGAAAAAAATGGAGAAGGGAACTTTGGAAGATTGGTTAAGGGAAAATTATCCAAATGATTTGCCAAGAAATGGGGTGGTTCATAGGTTAGACAAGGGAACTTCTGGTTTAATATTGGTAGGTAGAAATGAAAAAAGTTTTGATAATTTAAAAAATCAATTTAAAACTAGAACAGTAAAAAAGAAATACTACTGTTTAGTAGGAGGGGATACAAGTCGAGATGGAAGTATAAATATGCCTATAGATAGGTCAAAATATGTTTTTGGTCGATTTGGAGTTGATGTGGATGGAAAAATGTCGATAACAGAATTTAAATTGATTAAAAAATTTCAAAGAAATGGAAGAATTTATAGTTTATTGGAAATAAATTTAAAAACTGGAAGAACTCATCAAATTAGAGTCCATATGAGTTATTTAAAATGGCCATTAGTAGGGGATTGGCTTTATGGTGGGGAAAAAATAGAGGGATTAAACAGGCCTTTTTTACATGCTTTTTCGATAGAATTTAAAGATCCAAGTTCAAAAATCGATAGAAAATTTGAAATAGAAATGCCAGCTGATTTAAAAATGACTTTGGAAAAATATGAGGAAAAAAAATAATAATTATAAAAAAATTAATTTAGTTTTAATAATTTTGTCATCATTATTTATTTTGGTTTTAGTTGTTAAAGGAATTTTTGGTGGGGTAAATAAAACTAATAATGGGTTGGATTTTAAATTTGGAGTGATTAATAAAGATGGTTTAGAGTTGGTATCGATTTCTAATGAAAGAAAAATGATTAATAGTTTGATTGTGAATGGAGATGTAAAAGTTTGGTCAGCTAGTGAGGATAAATGGATAGAAAGTCGAGATTTATGGAATATGTCAAAAAATGATGATAAGGTTTTAAAAAATATTTTTTGGTACAATTTTGGCTTTAATGCTGATAAAATTTTGGTTTTTGAACAGAAAGAGCAATGGAAAAACGATTTTAATTTGATCAAAATTATAGGGGTTAAAAATTGGATTAAATATAGAATTGACTCAGATCAAATGCTGTTTAAAAAAGAAAATTTGGATAAAAGTTTAAAAGAAGAAGAATCATTTTTAGATGAGGTTATGTCGAGAGATTTTGCTGATAGTAAATTGGTTAATGAAGAGACGAGATTGTCAATTTTTAATACTACAAGTGAGGAAGGATTGGCAAATTTTATTTCTAAAAGACTAGAGTGGTCAGGTTTTTTAGTGATTGGATCGTCAACTTCTGAAGAAAAAGTAGATAAATGTTTAATATTGTATGGAGATGAGGTTGAGACTAGTTTTGGTTGGCAAGTAATTAATAAAGTATTTGATTGTGAAAAAAAATATGATGGGGGACTTAATAAAGGTGAAATGGAATTATACTTTGGGGATAATTTTGCGACAATGATAAAATACTCTGAGTATATAAAATAATCAAGAATTAATAATTAAGAATTAAGAAAAATGTCAGGACATTCTAAATGGGCAAACATTAAAACCAGAAAAGGAGCACAAGATAAGAAAAGAAGTGAGATATTTACGGTTTTGTCAAAAAATATCTTAACCGCAATCCGAACTGGTGGTGGAAACACTAAACTGGAGTCAAATTTAGCTTTAAAAACAGCAATTGATAAAGCTAAATTATCAAACATGCCAAAAGAAAACATTGATAGGTTGATTACTAGATTTGAAGAAAGAAAAGCTAATTTAATTCCAATTGTTTTAGAAGGTTATGGTCCTTTTGGAGTGCCATTAATAATTGAAGCAGAAACTGATAATAAAAATAGAATATTAGGGGAAATAAAATTAATATTTAGGGAATATAGTGGTAATTTAGGAGAAAATAATTCGGTGATGTTTCAATTTAAAAGAGTAGGGGAAGTAGAATTAGAAAAAATTGATGAAAATTTAGAATTAGAATTAATTGATGCTGGCGCAATAGATTTTGATGATAATGTGGTTTTAGTTGATCCAAAAGAAATATTAAGTTTTGAAGAAAAAATAAAAAAGTTGGGGTTAGAAATAATTAGATCAGAAACAACCTTAAGAGCAATTAATCCAACGGTGTTAAATAGTGAAGAAGAAGTGGGAGAAATATTAGGAATGATTGAAGAATTGGAAAGTAATGATGATGTTATAAACGTTTTTGCTGGTTTTGATTTTAAAAAGGTATAATCTAAATATCAAATGTCTAAAAGAATTAAATATGTAATTTCATCTTTGTTAGCAGCATTTGGCTTCTATTTTTTTATTAGCTTACCTTATGAGTCTCATTATTATGGTTTATTAGTGGGAATTGTTTTAATTGTTTTTTGTTTTTGGTTTGGGTTAGGAGTTATTTTTGAACCTAAATTTTATGTTAGGTTGATGTCAATAGTTTTACCAGTTAGTTTTTTTATTGGATTTTCTTTGTTTGTCGCGTTAATTCCTCAGACATTTATTTTGACGGCATTGTTTAGTATATTTTTTGGCTTAATTTGTTATGGTATTTTTTTGGTAGAAAATGTATTTTTAGTGGCAATTGGGTTTAGAACTCCACCATTATATCGAGCGGCTTATACTGTGGGATTAATGATTATGTTAATGTCAGCCTTCTTTTTGTTTAATAGTCTTTTTTCTTTTAAATTTATTTATTGGTTAAATGCCATAATTGTTTTATTGTTGTCGTGTTTGTTGTTTTTATATTTATTTTTTAGTGTAACTATTGAATTACCTGATGATGGAAAAGATAAAAGCATTGTGGCTTATGTATTAGTTCCTTCAATATTGATGGCGGAATTAGCTTTCGTATTATCATTCTTGCCAGTAGGGATTTTTAAGGGTTCGATGTATTTAGTAGTTTTTTGTTACGTTTTAAGTGGTTTACTTCATGCTGAATTAAGAGAGAGACTTTTTAAAAGAACTTGGATAAATTTTGTGTGGATAGGAATAGCTTTTTTACTAGCTATGTTGGTAACGATTAGTTGGCGTTAAGAATTGGCTTGAATAGAGGTAATTGCCACAGTAGTAACAATATCTTCAACACTGCAACCTCGAGAAAGATCGTTAACTGGCTTATTAATGCCTTGAGTAATTGGTCCATAAGCATTAGCTAGACCAATATGTTCCACTAATTTATAAGCAATATTACCTGAATTAAGGTCGGGGAAAATTAAAACATTGGCTTGACCATTAATTTGACTGTTTTTAACTTTAGATTCTGAAGTTTTTGGAACTAGAGCTGCATCACCTTGGATTTCACCATCAATCAAAAGATCGGGACGTAATTGTTTAACAATTTGAGTTGCTTGTCTCATTTTATCAACTGATTCACCGTGACTACTACCACTAGTAGAATATGACAGCATGGCTATTTTTGGTTGTTTTTGAGTAAATTGTTTGAACGATTCTGATGTTTGGATAGCAATGGTAGCTAATTCATCAGAATTTGGATTTAAATTAACACCACAGTCAGCAAATAAGAAAATACCATCTTCGCCAATGTTTGGATTATTAGTGTCAATGATGAAAAAACTAGAAATAAGACTAGTTTGGTTTTTGTTTTTTATAATTTGAAGAGCTGGTTTTAAAGTTTCAGCAGTAGTATAAGTGGCCCCAGCAACTAAACCATCAGCCTGGTTATCGTAAACCATAAGGGTGGCAAAATAAATAGGATCTAGGACTAATTCTTTGGCCTGATCTAAAGTTAAGCCTTTATGTTGGCGAAGTTCAAATAATATTTGAGCAAATTTGTCTTTTAAAGGAGAGGTTTTTGGGTCAATATCACCATTTTGTCCGACAATAATTATATTGGCAATTTTTTCTTGGCGAATAATTTTGGCGGCTTCAATGATTCTTGAATCCCAACTTTCGGCTAAAACAATAGTTTTTAAATTTGATTTAGCTTCTTTTAAAATATTATCGATAATTAAACTCATACAGTTTTAATTTTACACTAAATATTAGTCCTAGAATAGGGTATAATTGTGAATTGACGGTATGAAATACAACACTAAAAAAACTATCTCTTATTATTGGAAGGCAATTATTCATTATAAATTTGCTTTTCTATTTTTATTGGTATCGATTATTATAGCTTCTATTTTGGATTCAATTATTCCAATATATCTTAAAAACTTTTTTAATATGTTGGCTAATGGTGGTTCAAAAGAATTAGTAATAAAAACTTTATTATCGATTATTACAACAGTGATAATTTTAAAATTATTGCGATGGATAATCTTTAGAAGTTTTGATTTTATGATGAATTTTTTTGAATCAAGAGTAATAACTGATTTATATAATCTTTGTTTTGTTCACATTCATCAACATTCTTTTGCCTATTTTTCTAATACCTTTACAGGTTCGATTGTTAAAAAGGTTAAGGGTTTTTCGGGAGCTTTTGAGAGTTTATTTGATGAATTATTTTATGATATATTACCGGCTGTGGTTAATGTCGTAATTATAGTTTCAGTGTTAGCTAGTATTAATTTATTTTTAGGATTAGGAATGTTGGTGGCAGTAATTATTTTCGTGTTAATAAATTTTATTTTTGTGAAGTATAAAATGAAGTTTGATATAGCAAGAGCTGAAGCAGAAACATCGACTAGTAGTTTTTTAGCAGACACAGTTACTAATAATACTAATATTAAATTATTTAATGGTTATAAAATTGAAAACAAAAATTTCTTTGCCAGAACAGAACATTTGAGAAAATCAAAGAAAAAAACTTGGGATATACATGGCATATTTATAGTAATACAATCTTTTTTATTAATTGTTTTGGAAGTGGGAATGTATTTATTGGCAATTAATTTGTGGAGTAAAAATATGATTAATGTTGGTGATTTTGTCTTGATTCAGTCTTATATAATTATGATTTTAGGAATAGTTTGGACTTTTGGGAGAGTTTTAAGAAGAACAGCTGAAAGTTTGTCTGATGCTGAAGAAATGACAGTGGTTTTACAAACTCCATATGATATTGTTGACATTAAAAGAGCAGCTAAATTAAAAGTAAAAAGTGGGGAAATTAGTTTTGAAAATGTGTGTTTTGCTTATGAAAACAATGGTAATGTAGTTGATAATTTTAGTTTGGATATAAAACCAAAAGAAACAGTGGCCTTAGTAGGTTCTTCTGGAGCTGGTAAAACTACTTTAGTTAAATTGATATTAAGAATGTTTGATATCCAAAAAGGGAAAATTTTAATTGATGGTCAAGATATTTCAAAAGTGACTCAAGAAAGCTTAAGACAAAGTGTAAGTTTAGTGCCACAAGATCCAATTTTATTCCATCGAAGTTTAATGGAAAATATTCGTTATGGTAAACCAAATGCCACTAACAAAGAAGTGTTCAGAGCATCAAAATTAGCCCACTGCAATGAGTTTATTTCTAGATTAAAAAATGGTTATGACACTTTTGTAGGAGAAAGAGGAATTAAACTTTCAGGTGGAGAAAGACAAAGAGTCGCAATTGCGAGAGCAATCTTGAGAGATGCTCCAATTTTAATAATGGATGAAGCAACTTCAAGTTTAGATTCAGAATCGGAAAAATTTATTCAAGATTCATTAGATAAGTTAATGAAAGAGAAAACAGTGATTGTAGTGGCTCACAGACTATCGACAATTAAGAAAGTGGATAGAATAGTGGTGATAGATAAAAAGAAGATTGTTGAGGATGGAACACATAAGTCTTTAATTCAATTAAAGAATGGAATCTATAAAAAACTTTGGGATATCCAAGTTGGTGGATTTATTAAGTAATTATTTTCTTTAGATAATAGCTCGTTTAATTTTTTCATGCTCGACCCCTGCGGTAGTGCACCTTGGATGCTGCGCGTGAAAAACCTTAAACTCATTATTATCTATTAATTTTTTAATTAAATTAGGTTTAGATTATATTTTATTGGAAAGATAGGCAATATTTGTATTATAAGACAGGGGAGTGGAGGGTACTTAGATTGTCGATGATAGATCATAGATCGTCGATTTTGGTTCGTTTAAATAACCTGAGATGGAGTAATAATTAGCTTTAAATGAATAGATTTTATTAATAAAAAAGGATTTCGGCGAAGTGGGGAAGAGGAGTGTCCTATAATATACATCCTATAATATTTTCACGATTTTATCCTATAATTTTCACGAGGGTAGGTGATATAGTGTGATATAGTCTCTGTGGAAAAGTATTTTGGCACCAACTACATCAAACTGCTCACCATCGAGAGAGTAGTAAAGAGAGAATAAAAGACGATTTAATTAAAACATTAATTGTTTAATTCAGGTTTATTGGTGATCATTGATTTTGAAAAATAACTATTATCCTCTGGTAGAGGAAGAGTAAAAATATAACGTCGCACAATGTATCTTTTGCGACACTGTATAAAAAAGTGAGTAGGGGGAGTGGACTTTTTATAAAAAATAAGTTTTTAATTTTTCTCTTTTATTTCCCTCTAATAACTTATACTGACTTTCATCAATTTAATTAATTGATTATTTCCCCTCTAGGGCTGGTGTCTCCCAATTTTTGGATTTGGCCTTAAAACTTGGGACTTGACTCCCCTCATCCATTTTCTAGTAGGGTAATCATAACTTTATGCCTAAAGATAGGCAATTTGAACCTAAAACGTCACCAGAGCCCCTAGAATCAATTTTTTAAAAAAAGATGACTAGTTTATCCTTAAAAATGGTAATATTAAGTATGGAAACCGATTTAAACATTTTAGTGAGGCGATTTTTGGAGCATTTGGAAATTGAGAGAAATTGTTCAAAATTAACAATTAGAAATTATGAACATTATTTAAATGTCTTAATTGATTTTTTGAATGATTTTAAAAAAGATAATGAAAAAGTTAAATTAGAAGAAATTAATGCCGAATCGATTAGACAATTTAGACTTTACTTATCAAGACAAAAAGGAACGGCAGGAGAAATGAAATTGGTAACTCAAGGATATTATATAATTTCGATTAGATCGTTTTTAAAGTGGTTAATTAAAAATGACTATAAAACATTGCAACCGGAAAAATTAGACGTTCCTAAGACAAAAGACCATTCATTGAAGTTTTTAGATGAACAGCAAATGGAAAGACTGTTAAATCAACCATTGCCCTCAAGTGATAATGGATTAAGAGACAGAGCTATTCTAGAGTTGTTATTTTCGACTGGTTTGCGGGTGTCTGAATTAGTTCATTTAAATCGTGATCAAATTAATTTAAAAACGAGAGAGTTTGGAGTGATTGGAAAAGGTGGACGTTCTAGAGTGGTGTTTATTTCTCTTGAAGCAGCAGAGCACGTCGCAAAATATTTAAGAAGTCGAACCGATAATTATAAACCCCTCTTTATGAGATTGTTGAGAAAAAATGAAATTCCTAAGACTGATGAATCCACCAGATTAAGTGCTCGTTCGATTGAAAGATTAGTTAAAAATTATGTTCACTTAGCTAAGATTCCGGTTGATGCCACACCTCATACTTTAAGACATTCAATGGCCACTGATTTATTAAGAAATGGAGCTGACTTAAGATCGGTTCAAGAAATTTTGGGTCATAAAAATATTGCTACAACTCAAATTTATACTCATGTAACTGATGCTAGATTAAGAGAAGTTCATGAAAGATTTCACATTGGAAATAAAAAACACTAATACCCCATAGTAGCGCGTTTTTGCGGTAAGATGGTCCCCCGTTGTCAAAAATGAAAATTTAAGAAAAGTACAATCAATTTTTTCCCTAAAATAGGCTATTATTGAAAATATACGATACTTTAGCAGACAGTCCCCTACTCTGCTAAAAGTATACTCATTAGTTATGTATGTCTTATAGTTTTTATAAAAACTATTTATTTAGTCTCTGTGATTTCCTTGAGATCTTTATTATCTTCAATTTCAGTAGAGTCAATCTTACTAATGATGGTCATGGCGTTAACCTTGTCATCACCAGTCTTAAGTCTCATTAAAATAACTCCTTTAGTGTTTCGATTTAGGGTAGGAATATTCTTTAAGGGTAGTTTAATAGTTATAGCTTTTTTAGAGATTAAAATAATTTGTTCATCTAATTCAGAAACCACTTGAGCGGTGGCAATGCTGCCGGTTTTTGGACTAAGATTAGCTACTTTAATACCGATACCGCCACGTTTTTGAATTGGATAGAGATAAACATCAGTACGTTTACCAATACCGTTTTCAGTGACCACTAATAAATGTCTGAAGTTAGTTTTTTTATTTTTAGCCTCAATGGCAGCTGGAACAATAGCCATACTAACCAAAGTATCTTTTTCCTTTAATAAGATTCCTCGAACACCTCTGGTTTGGCGACCCATTGGACGACAATCTTTTTCATCAAAACGAATACACTTACCGTTTTTAGTGACTAAGAAAATTTGATTATCACCTTCAGTTAATTTAGCCCAAGCCAATTGATCATCAGTATCTAATTTAATGGCTGTTAGACCACTTTGACGGATGTTTTTAAATTTATCAATAGAGGTTTTCTTAACGACACCATTTTTGGTGGCTAAAAGAATAAATTTGGCGGTGGATGTCTTACTAATAGGTAAAATAGTAAGAACTGTTTCGCCTTGAGTGATATTAATTAAATTAACAACAGCTTGACCTTTAGCTTGACGAGTTCCTTCTTGAACATCCCATACTTTGGTTTTGAAAACTCGACCACGGTTAGTGAAGAAAAGAAGATCATCATGAGTATCGACGGAAATCATTGATTCGACTTCATCTTCATTTTTAGTAGCCATACCAACAACACCAACTCCACCTCTTTTTTGACTGTGGTAGGTTTCTTTGGCGACACGTTTAATATAACCAGTTTTAGTTAGAGTGATTAAAACATTTTCATTTGGAATTAAATCTTCTTCGTTGAAATCTTCAAGACTCTTGCTGATAATTTTAGTTTTTCGAACATCACTATATTTATCGATAATTTCCTGATTTTCTTGTTTCAAAACGGTAGTCATAACATCAGATTGAGTGATGATAGAAGTTAGATAGGTAATCGTCTTTTCAACTTCATTATATTCATCTTCAAGTTTTTGTCTTTCCAAAGCAGCTAATTTTCTAAGTTGCATTTCCAAAATAGCATTGGCTTGAAGATCAGTGAACTCAAATTGAGTCATTAAGTTTTCTCGAGCTTCATCAGTACTTTTAGAGGCACGAATAGTTTTGATGATTTGGTCGATAATATCAAGAGCTTTTTTAAGACCTTCAAGAATATGAGCCCGCATAGCTAAACCTTTAAGATCAAAAATAGTTCTGGCCCGAACGATATTTTCTCGGTGTCGGCAGAAAAGTAATAAGATTTGACGAAGATTTAAAGTTTGAGGTACTCCATTAACTAAGGCCAATACATTGGCAGAATATGATGATTGAAGAGGAGTATATTTAAAAAGTTTGTTTAAAATAGATTTTGGTTTACCGATTTTTTTGATTTCGACCACAACTCGAATACCATGTCGATCAGATTCATCACGAAGATCGGAAATACCAATAATTTTTTTATCTCGAACTAAGTCTGCAATTTTTTTAACAAATTCAGCTTTATTAACCTGATATGGAAGTTCAGTAATAATAATTCTAATTCTGCCGGATTTAGTTTCTTCAATATTGGTTTTACCTCGAACAATGAATTTTCCACGACCAGTGGCGTACATTTCTAAAATACCACTGCGACCATAAATTTCAGCGGCAGTTGGAAAATCTGGTCCTTGAATAAATTTAACTAAATCTTCGATAGTACTGGTAGTTTCCAGTAAATATTTATCTTTTTCTAGTTGAACAATAGGAGCTAAAACTTTTTCTTGAGTAGTTTTTGGTTGAGGAATAAAACTAGAAATTTCATTTTCAACTTCAATTTTTTCTAAACGACTTTTATCTAAAAGTTCATTAATAGCTAAACATAATTCTTTTAAATTATGAGGTGGAATACGAGTCGCCATACCGACAGCAATACCGTCAGCCCCGTTTAAAAGTAAGTTAGGAATTCTGGCTGGAAGAACAGTTGGTTCGACAGTAGAAGCATCATAGTTAGGCATCATTTCCACTGTGTCTTTGTTCATATCCATAACCATTTCAGCAGTTAATTTATCCATTTTAACTTCGGTGTAACGCATAGCAGCTGGTGGATCGCCATCAATGGAACCAAAGTTTCCTTGACCTTTAATAAGAGGATATCTAAGGGAAAAATCTTGAGCCATACGAACAAGAGCTCCATAAACGGAAGTATCACCATGTGGATGGTACGATTTTAAAACATCACCGACGACAGCGGCTGATTTAACGTTTTTACTACTAGGAGTCATTCCAGCTTGGTTCATGGCGTAAATAATACGACGTTGAACTGGTTTAAGACCATCACGAACATCAGGTAAAGCACGTTGAACGATAACACTCATGGAGTAATCTAGATAAGATTTTTCCATTTCAGGAATAATATCCATTTCAAGAATTTTACCGATATTGAATGGAGTTTTGTTTAGAATTTTGTCTTCTATATTGGTCATAGTTTTTCTTTATAAATCTAATGTGGCTAAATGAGCATGAGTCATGATGAATTTTTTTCGAGGTGGAACTTCTTCGCCCATTAAAACTCGAAAAACTTCATCAGCTTTTTGAGCATCGCCAATGGAAATTCTTTTTAAAAGTCGAGTTTCAGGATTCATAGTAGTATCCCAAAGCTGAATTGGATTCATTTCACCTAAACCTTTATATCGTTGAATATCATAAGGTTTAGTAGTGTCGATAGTTTGCATATAAGCTTCTTTATCTTCATCAGTATAAACATATTTAGAAACCTTACCTTGTTTAATACGATAAAGTGGTGGCATAGCAATATAAACATGTCCACCTTCAATAGTTTGAGGTAAATGACGGAAAATAAAAGTTAATAAAAGAGTAGCGATATGAGCACCATCGACATCAGCATCGGACATTAGAATAATGCGATGATAACGAAGTTTATTAATATCAAATGTTTCTCCAATACCCATACCTAAGGCAATAATCAAATCTTTCAATTTATCAGAACCAACAACTTTATCCAATCTCATACCTTCAGTATTTAAAGCTTTACCCCATAAAGGCAAAATAGCTTGAAAACGACGATCTCTCCCCTGTTTGGCTGAACCACCGGCAGAATCTCCTTCAACGATATAGATTTCACATTCAGCTGGATCTTTAGATTGACAGTCGGCTAATTTTCCTGGTAAACCTAAAGTTTCAAAAACACCTTTACGCATAATAGCGTCTTTGGCAGCTTTAGCCGCTTTTCGAATTTGGATAGTTAAAATAGCTTTGCCAACAATGGCTTTAGCCACATCTGGATGTTCTTCAAAATAAATTTCGAGTTCTTCTTTAACAACTTTATTAACAATTGGTTGGACTTCACTGTTACCTAATTTACCTTTGGTTTGACCTTCAAATTGAAGATCTTTAGAACCCATTTTAATGGAAATTACGGCAGTTAACCCTTCTTTAACATCATCACCAGTAATAGTATCATCTTTAGCTTTTAACAATTCTTTTTTAGCAGCATAATCTCTAATAACTTTAGTTAAAGCAATTTTAAAACCAGTTAAATGAGTACCACCTTCGTGAGTGTTAATAATGTTGACGTAAGATGGAGTATTTTCTTGGAAAGTATCGTTGTATTGAATAGCGACTTCGACATCAACATCATCAGTATTGCCATGAAGATAGATTGGTTCATGAACAACAACTTTATTTTTATTTAATTCTCTTAAAAGAGATAAAATTCCACCTTCAAAATAGTAATGATGTTGAGTATTACTACGTTCATCATAAAAATGAAAATAAATTTTTGAGGTAAGATAGGCGCGATCTTTTAAAGATTTAATGATAACTTTATTATCAAATTCGAGAGTTTCTTTGAAAATTTCTGGATCTGGCCAAAAAGTGACAGTGGTACCACTAATATTTTTTGGAATAAGGGATTTGAACTTTTCAACTTTAGTTTCTTCAATTTTGGCGAGTTTGGTTTTAACAGCACCTCGAGAAAATTCAATAAAATGAATTTCATTATCTCGTCTTATTTCAACTTGATAGAGTTTGGAAAGAGCACTTACACAGGCAGCACCAACTCCATGAAGACCACCAGAAACTTTATAAGCTGAACCTTCAAATTTACCTCCGGAATGGAGAGTTGTCATAATAACTTCAACAGCAGGTTTATTGTATTTTGGCATGATATCGATTGGAATACCTCGACCATCATCGGCCACGGAAACAGAATTATCAGGATGGATAGAAACCCAAACATTGTGAGCAAATCCAGCTAAAGCTTCATCGATACAATTGTCGATAACTTCGGTTAAACAATGATGTAATCCCCTAGTGTCGGTTGAGCCGATGTACATGGCGGGACGTTTTCTAACTGGTTCTAATCCTTCTAGAACCACTATTTGTTGACCGGTATATTCTTGTGTTGAGGAAGACATAAATTAATTCTAACAGATAAAAACAGCTTTACAATAAGCAAATTACGCGTATCTTTAGGCAAAAAATATGTATGATTTTGACTTAAAAACAATGTTAAAAAAGGCCTTAGTTTAGGCTATTTTTTTCCGATTTTAGAAATTGCATCGAAAGAAATAATAGAAGTGGCCACTAAAACGTTTAATGATACATTTACCCCATACATAGGGATTTCTACAACTTTATCGACCATTTTAAGAACTGATGGAGAAATACCGTCCATTTCACTACCGGCAACAATAGCTAAAGGAGTAGTATATTTAGCATCTAAATAATTAACACTGTCGTTTGTTTGTTCACAAGCAACTACTTGATAGCCCTGAAGTTTAAGTTCTTTAAGACAGTCAGTGGTGCTATCAAAATGCTGCCATGGAACCCATTTCCAAGTACCAATTGAACTACGATGAATCTTAATATTTGGAGGCGTAACTACTTGACCACAAAGATAAATTTTTTCGACGGCTAAAGCATCGGCTAATCTAAAAAAAGAACCAATATTGTAAGTGTCTAAAACATTATCTAAAACTAGAACCATTGGTTGGCGTTTAATATCCTTTTGTAATTTTTCCGAATCCCCTATTTTACTTTTTCTTAATTGATGTGAGTTTAATTTCATAGACTATTCTAGCAAACAAAAAACCTCCCAATTAAGGGAGGTTTTTAAAATAACAAAAGTTATTAATTAGTTACAACTACCAGCAGCAGCAGCGGCTGGAGCGGCGGCTGCACCAGCGGCAACAGTTGGCTCGGCAGCAATTTCAGTTTTACACTCTTTTGGAGATTTATTAAAACTTTCACAGATAGCTTCTTTAATAGCGCTAGCTTGTCGAAGTTGATCAATAGTGAAAACTTTTTTACCAATTTTAATACTACTAGTGATTTCAGCACCAGAAGCATCAGTTGGAGGGAAAGATTTACCGTCTAGCAAAAGAGTTGGAGAAGCTTGAATTTGATATTTGTCAGTAATAGCAATTTCTTGTTCAATTAAGGTACCAGCATCTTTATTGAAACATTCTTTGATTTTGTTGGTATCAAAACCAGCTTGTTTAGCTTGATCTTCCCAACAAGTGTCAGCATTTTGAGCAGTACAATTTTTATTTACATTGCCAACAAAATTCCACCATTGGGTTTTGTCAGAAGATAAATTGTAGGCACAAATTTCTCGAACATCTTGATTAGCTTCGATTCGGCCATGAAGAGATGAATAAAGGTTGTTTCCAATTTTTAAATATTGGCCTTCATTATTACATTCTTTAACGATAGCGGCAATTTGAGTTTTACAATCAGCCACATCTTTTAATTGACCTTGACTGTTTTTAACATAAGTTTCACATTGATTTACATCTGGACTATTTTTAGCACAATAATCAGAGAGATTACCTTCGATTTTGCTAAAGATATAATGTGGTTTGATTTCAGCTTGATTTCCAATGGCATCAAAAACAGGTCTTAAAGTTGTTTCCATCTGATTACCGTATGGACAAAAACTCATAACGAAAAATTCAAAAACTGGTTTGTTGGTTTTTTCAGCTTTAAAAGTATTGGTAGCAGTAGTTATTTTTGAGCTATCACCAACTTTTATTTTTAATAAGGCGAAAGCGGAAAAAAATGAGGTAACAACTAATAGAAGACAAAATAAAATAACCCCAAATAAAGGGATTTTAAGATATTTGTTTTTACCATCAATAATTGCTTTTGAAACTTTTTCAACTATTTTGGTTTTTTTGACTGGTTTTTTTAATAATTTTGGCATTTTTTAATTAATTAATAATTTAATTATTCTTCAATAGAGATGGCTCCAACTGGACAAGCAGCTACAGCTGATTTAATAGCATCAGTAATTTCAGTTGGTTGTTGTTTAATCTTAGCTTTGTAAATTTCAGTATCCATTTCAAAAGTTTCTGGGTCCATTAAAGGACAAGTATTACAACCGATACATTTGTTTTGATCTAGTAAAACTTTATTAGTCATATGTTAATAACATACCAGATAATTCTGAATATTTCTATGGTAAATTTTTTTTTAAACTAAAAAGTAGTTTTTTTGATGGCGTCTTTATTGTCTCTTAGGAACTCCCCGGCCTTAATCATAGCTCTTAAAAGTAAATTAATTCTGTCTTCAGCTTCATTTCTAGATAAATCTTGAGAAACACCAGGAAAATAATGAAAAATTTCGTTTCGACCAAATTTCCAAGCATTCCATAATTCTTCAGCTAATTCTTCTCCATCTTGATGAATATCGGTTAATTTTTGAAAAACCGAAAATCGTTTATAACGAAGGGAAGGATTTAGAGTTTTGCCAACTCGAAAACGGTCACTTTCATATTCTTCTTCAGAAATAATGCCGATTTTTAGGAAAAAATCTTTTAAAAAACCTTCATAAGCTTTGGAAATAGGAGCGACAAAAAAAGCATAATCATAAATTTTATCGTTAAGATTAATTTTTTCTAAAATAGTTTCAACATCAGATAATAAATTTTGTTGATGAGGAGTTAAAAACTTTTTGGTTTCTTCAAAAAGTTGGGGTGATGACATAATCATAGATTAGATTTTACAAGAAAAAAGAAAAGAATTAAAAGTAAAATGGAAAAAATTAAAAGATAGTTTTTTATCGCTTCAAGAGAAAGTTGATTTTCTTCTCGAGCAAAAAGCCAGTCTTGAAGAAATTTAGGATTTTTTAAATAGTCTTTAATTTCACCAAAAAGTAAATAACTATTAATGGTAAAAAGAAAGGAAAGAATAAAACTGTTTTTGTAGGTGCTGAAAATAAAAAGAGAAATAAGGTTTAGGGCAACTTGAAAAAAATAATGATGAAAAATTAAATTATTATGTTTGTATCGGGTGACTTTTAGTAATTTGTAAAAAGATTTAAGATCTTTTTTATTTAAAATATCTTGAGCTAAGCGACCTTCCTCAGTATTTGGTTTACGGTAGAACCAATAAATAATATGATCTAATTCCAAGAAAAAGGCTCCAAATAGAACACCTAAAAATAATCCTACAAATTCTAAAAATGGAACCGAAAAAAATATCCAGATGGCGGAGGTGATTAGAAAAATAAAGAGAGCCGGAATTGACTCAAGAAAAAATTGACGTTTCACTAATTAATAATACCAGATTACTCGTAACGAAGGGCTTCGATTGGGGAAAGTTTAGAAGCTTTGCGAGCTGGGGCAACCCCAAAGATAATTCCAACAGCAGAGGAAACTCCAAAAGCAACAAGAATTGAAGAGATAGTAACTTTGGCGGGAAAGAAATTACTAATAGCCAAAGTTCCAAGACTGCCAAGGATGACTCCGACAAAACCACCAAAACAAGACAGAATAACAGCTTCAATTAAAAATTGAATTAAGATAGCTCGAGGATAGGCTCCAATAGCTTTACGAAGACCAATTTCTCGAGTTCGTTCAGTAACGGAAACCAACATAATATTCATAATACCAACTCCCCCAACCACCAAAGAGATAGCCGCAATACCAGTTAAAGCGATGGTAAGAATATTAATAATGGAATTGATTGAGCTTAAAAGTTGAGAACTATCAAAAACTGAAAAAGCATCTTTGTCGTACTTTTCTAGAAAAATAGCAGTAATTTGTTTTTTGGTTGAATCCATAGCTTCTTTACTTGGAGCTTTAACCATAATTGTATTAACATCGTCATTACCGGCTAATCCAGAAACAACTGAAAATGGGGCGTAAACAGCATCGTCAACACTAGGACCACCCATAGAAGCGCCTTTTTTATCGACAACACCAATCACTTTTAAATTTTTACCTTTAATAATTATTTTTTTACCGACAGCACTTGATTTAGGAAAGAGAGTTTGGGCTATTTTGTAACCTAAAACGACAACTGAAGTTTTTTTACTATTTTCTTCTTCGGTAAACCAACGACCATTTCCAGTCGAGGGAATGATGTTATTATTTTTACCGTAGGCTTCATTAGTGCCATCTACTTCAGCTTGTTTTTTAATGGCGTTAGCTGATTTTATATCGGCAAAAGTGGCATTGACTGGCATAATAACAGAATTTTTTAATTTACGATTAAGGTTGGTTACATCTTTTTGAGTAAAACTAGTAGTCATCATCATACCGCCTTGGGAAAAACCACCATTGTCGTTAAAAACTTTTCCTGGGGTGATAAAAATCGAGTTGGCTCCAAGAGAATCGAATTGTTGAGTAATATAAATTTTAAGTCCATTTCCAATTGAAGTTAATAAAATAACTGAAGTAACTCCAATAATAATTCCTAAGGAAGTTAAAATAGTGCGGCTTTTATTTTTTAAAATTGATTTAAAACTTGATTTTAGAAGATCGTTTAGACTTGGTTTAAGCATTATTTTTCCTCCGTAACTTTGCCATCTTTAATGATAATAGTACGATTGGCTTGTTTAGCTAACTCCATATCGTGGGTGACAAAAACAATAGTTCTCCCCTCTTTTTCGTTTAATTGATGAAAAAATTTCATAATATCTACTCCTGATTTGCTATCAAGATTTCCAGTAGGTTCATCGGCTAAAATTATTTGAGGATTATTAACTAAAGCTCTGGCAATGGCGACGCGTTGTTGTTGACCACCAGAAAGTTGGGCTGGAGTATTAATCATTTTATCTTGAAGACCAACTTTAGTTAGTAAATCAACACCTATTTGGTGTCGATCTCTTTTAGGAACATCAGAATATAAAAGTGGTAATAAAACATTTTCCAAAGATGAGGTTTTGGCTAAAAGATTGAATTGTTGAAAAACGAAACCAAGAGTGACATTTCTAATTTGAGCCAATTGATGTTCTTTAAGTTTAGAAATATCGCGACCATTTAGTAAGACTTCTCCAGAAGTAGGATTATCTAATAAACCAACAATATGCATTAAAGTTGATTTGCCAGAACCAGAAGGTCCAGTAATAGAAACAAATTCACCAGGAAAAATTTTTAAACTAACATTATCGAGAGCGGTAAAAGAATTAGTTCCAGTAATATAAGACTTGGTAATATTTTTTAATTCTAAAACAGGTTTAGAATTATTTTTTGATGATGACTTGATCATTTTCACTAAGTCCTTCTAAAATTTCAATTTCAGTGTCAGTTTCGATGCCTGTTTTAACTATTTTTTTAATTAATTGATTATCGTCTGGATTTTTGACTAAAACATAAGATTCAGATTCGGTTTGAGTTAAAGCATCAATTGGAATGACTAAGGAATTTTGATTTTCTTTAAGAGTAATAATGGCATCTCCGTCCATACCAATTTTATATTTTAAATCGTCATTATCTTTTGGTAATTCAAATCTAACTTCATAAACAGTGGAAGTTTGTCCAGAAATTGGAGTGTAAGAAATATAAGTTATTTTTGAATCAAAAGTTTGGTCGGAGAAACTGTCTAATCTAACAGTAGTTTTGTCACCAACTTTGATTTTAATAACATCTTCTTGGTCTATCTGGGATTTTAAATAAATAGATTTTGGATCAATGATGGAAAAAGTGGCAGTGGCAGGAGAAATATTTACTCCACTGTTTGGTTGGTCAACATTAGTAACAATACCAGCAATAGGAGTGGTTAAAGTGGCGTATTTGACAGTTAAATCACCTAGTTCATAGTTAATGACGGAATTATCTAAAGTATTCTGAGAACGGTCAAGAATTCTTCTCATTTCAGTATCGATAACAGTATCTTTATATTTATCGCTAGTGTCATAAAAAGTAGAAGCAGTAGTTTTGTAATTGTTAAAATCTATTTGAAGTTGTTTTTTTAATTCTTCTTTATTAAGAGAGGCAATAGCTTGATATTTTTTAACTTTATCTCCGACTTTAACCCCAACCCAAGCTAATTGACCACTGGTTTGAAATCTTAAATCAGTTTTAGAGGCAGCATCAACTGAACCGGATAGAGTAATTTGATCAGAAATTTTCTTTCTTTGTGGAGTAATTACAGTTTCAGTTTTAGTGTTAAATTTTTGATTATTAATGTTATTTTGAGCTTTAGCTCTAACACTAAAAAAGATAATAGTGATTAGAATCAAAACCGCAACAATAACCCAAGTGATTTTTTTCTTAAAAATTTTCATAAATATTATTATATATTATACCTTAAAATGGCTATTTAGCTGTGTTTTTTAATTCTTTAAGTTTCCACATAAAAAGTTTATAAGGAGTTTTAATGGCGCCTTGAGTTTGGTCTTTAATAAAATATCTAGCTTTTTCTAATATCTTTCGATCGACAGTTTTGGCTAAACGAATATATAAAGAACGGTTTTCCCAATCCCCTAGCTCTTTAGCTAAATCGAGACCATATGACTGAAATTCATTTTTAATATATTTTTTACGTTGAGCCAAAGTTTCTTCAAACTTAAATAATTGATCACCAATTGAAGTAGCAGGATTTTTAATCATTATTTTTTTAAATATAAAATATAAGCTTGACCGTCGGTTAAAAAGTTATTACCACTTTTTTTAGTGCCATAAGTAAGACCAGTTAAATCAATTTTTTCAAAAAATTTAATTACATTATTTTCTTCTAGATTAGATTTTAATTCTTCTCGTTCTTTATCGACGATTAATTCTGTACTATGAATTGGCAAAATTATAAAACCTTTTTTTTGAATTGATTGATCAAAATGAGCTGTACCAACCCAAACTGATTGACCATCTGGAGTAATAAAAGAAGTTTCCCAAAAGTGAATATGGTGACGAGAACTAGCTAAATCGGCGGGGGTTGGTTTACCAAAACCAAGATCATTGGAACGAGTGTCCCAAAAAACAGGTAGGCCTGGAGTTTGATGATAAGACTCTTTAGTTATAACCGCCTTGACAATTTTAAAACTGGTTTTGAGACTAATTTTATCTAAAACATACCAACCGGAATTGGTAAAAGATTTGATTAAAGTATCTTTAGAAGCAACAACAATAATATTAATTGGTTCAGCTGAGGCACCAGTGATAGTTTCACTAATTTTAGGAAGATTGGCAAAAAGTTTACTATCAATTTCTTCTGGTTTAATAGTAGTTTTAGTAATTTGTGGTTGAGAAATTGTTTTAAGGGGATGAGTTAAATAATAACCATAAACAAATCCAAAAAATAAAACTAAAAATAAAGCAATTAGTTTATTGATAGTTTTGTGTTTTAAGTGAGGTGGACTAACTATTTGATAATTAAATTTTCTTTTAATTTTATTGGTAGTAATAATAATGGTTAACCAAGCTAATCCAGAAGCATAGCTAGCAAGGACATCTGATGGCCAATGAGCACCAAGATAAATTCTGGAAAAACCAACTAAAATAATTAAAATAAGGCCAATAATTAGAGATAGATTTTTTTGATATCTTTTTTTGACACTTTGAGAGATGAAAAAGAAAAGAAGACCATAAAAAGTGACAGCAACAAAACTATGGCCGCTGGGAAAACTATAACTGGTTTCAGTGACAAGAGCTTCAGTTAAAGGAGGTCGTGGTCTTTCAATTATATTTTTAATAATCCAGACAAAAATTTGGCCACCAATAACAGAAATTAAAAGACTATATAAATAAGCTTTCTTTTTAAATAAAAATAAAATAATACTGGCCAAAATAACTCCAATGACAATTGTTTCACCTTTGGCGAGATAGGTAATAAACAACATAAGATGATTAAGAGAGTCGGTTCTAAATTGACTGATTAAATTTATGATTCGAAGATCAGCTCGGATTAAGGCTTCATGACCAATATAATCTTCAACTATGCCAAAAAATAAATAGATAAAATAAAAAACAATTAAAATGCCAATAGTTAAATAAAGTCCGTATTTTTCATTTGGAGTTATTCTAGTTTTTAAAAATTTGCCAAGGCGAGGATGTTTTTGGTAGAGACGTTGAACTTCAGGGTCATTTTTGACACCGTGACTGATTGATTTAAATAAAGATTTAATAAGTTTAATCATGTGGACCTAGGCGGACTCGAACCGCCAACGACTCAGTGCGACTGAGCTGTTTTACCATTAGACTATGGGCCCAAAATGTTTTTTATTTCTTCGAATATTTTTGGGGTAAGGTCGTTAATTATGTTTAATTCTTCCTTAGAGAATGGTAACAAAACATAGTCTTCAACAGGGATATTGTTTTGGGGTTTACCAATACCAAGTCTGATACGGTTAAACTCTTGAGTCCCAAGATTTTCAATAGTAGATTTAATACCATTGTGGCCAGCTGGTCCACGATCGAATTGAATTCGATAGTCTCCGACTGGTAAATCAAGATCGTCATGAATGACATAAATATTTTGAGGAGAAATTTTGTAGAACTGAACAATTTTTTGAACAGTAAGACCAGAGTTGTTCATGTAACCAGTGGAAATGGCAAAAATTATTTTATTAGTTCCCTGCCCTGTTTCATAAATTTTGGCTAAGAGATTTGATTTTTCTTGTAGAGACGAATCATAATGTGTCTCTATATATTGTTGTATTATTTTTTGTCCGAAGTTGTGGCGAGTTTTTTCGTATTGTTTATCAGGATTACCAAGGCCAATTATAAGTTTCATAGTTTATTTTAGCATTAAGAAATTGATATATATAATAGTATATTGATATTAATTGTTATGTATATTTATAGATTGATGTATATTTATATCCTAAAGATAGGGAAAATAAAAAATTAAGCCTAAGTTAGCAGTATTATAGTGTGTCTGCTAACGTTTTAAACTCAGCTTCAGAAATTATTTTTATGTCTAACTTTTTGGCGTTTATAAATTTACTAGAATTAGATTCAGTTTCATTTGTAATTAAGTAATCAGTGTTTTTAGAAACAGTACTAACAACTTGTCCCCCAAGAGAAATAATTTTATCTTCAATATCTTTTCTGGGTTGGTTTAGAGTGCCAGTAACAGCAAACGTTTTACCGTCGATATTCGGTCGTCGATATTTGGTTGTCGACTGGACAGTGGTTTGGGAGAGAATGGATTCAAGCCAAATTTTTCGAGCATCAATCCCCTCCTTTATCTTTTTAGCCAAAGTAATTTGAATACCAGGGAGAGATTCTAATTTATCAATAGTTAAATCTAAAATTTTTTGAGGTGAATCAAAACCTAATTTAATTAATTGTTGAATTCGTTTACCACTGAAGTTAGGAATGCTGGCGGCGATAAGAAGTTGCTTTAATTTAAGGGATTTTTTTGATTGGATTTGGTTAACAATGTTTTGACCTGACTTTTCCCCTAGACCAACTAGATTGGAGAATTCAACTACAGTTAATTTATAAAAATCACCGGGTAATTTGATCAAATTAGCTTGATAAAGTTTTTCGATAGTTTTATTAGAAATACCTTTAATTTCTAGAGCATCACAAAATAGTTTTAAAGAACCTAAAATTTGGGCTAAACAATTTTGAGTGTTGGGACATTTTAGAAACTTTGATTCGATAGTTAATAAGGCACCACAAGAGGGACAATTGGTGGGAGCTAAAATATGACCTGAAGTAACTTTATTAACGACATGGTCAATATGGGGAATAACATCACCGCGACGACTGACTTCGACAATGTCATTAATATTAATGTTTTTTTCTTTAATTAAATCGTAGTTAGCGAGAGAGGCAAAAGTAATAATGGCTCCAGAAATTTCGATGGGATCAATTTCGGCGACCGGAGTAACCATCCCTAATGGTCCAACTTGCCAATCGATAGAAATTATTCTGGTTTGAGAAGAGCGGGAGGGAAATTTATAAGCGACTTGGCCTTTTGGTCGATTATTTTTGGAACCTAGTTCACTTTGAATTTCTTGGTTGTTAATTTTAATAACCAGACCATCAATTTCAAAAGGATAACTAGTTCTAGTTTGAGTTAAAAATTTTTGATAAATTTCTTCGATTTGATCAAAATTTTGACAGATAAAATTTTCAACTGGGGAAAATCCAAGAGTTTTTAAAAAGTTTATCTTTTCTAACTCAGATTCAAAATTTTTGGTTGAAGAAAAGATATTAACGGCAATAAGGCTGCAGTACTCAGAAAATTGACCATCGAGACGTTGAGAAATTCCAGACACCGCATTACGAGGATTAGAATAAACTCCCTCGTTTTTTATTAATTTATTTAATTTGGCAAAATCTTCTAAAGTAACGACAATTTCACAACGAATAGAACCAGAAAAGCCTTTTGGTAATTGTGAAACAAAGTTTTTCATTCTAACCACATTTTGGGTAATCACATCCCCTACTTCACCATCACCACGAGTAATGGCATCAATTAATTGACCATTTTTATATTCAATTTCTAGAGAAATGCCGTCACATTTTGGTTGAACAGCAAAATCGGTTTTAGTAGCAACTTTTTTTAATTCAAAATAATGAATTAAATCGTCAATTTTATTAACTTTGTTTTGGGAACCCATCGGCATGGAATGCTTTTTTTTATCAAAACCGGTATCGAAATTGGAATTACCAATTTTAGAAAATAGACGATGATAGGGAGCTTTTTGACGAAGAATATCTTCTAAAGTGTCATAGGTGTGATCATCCATGATTGGTTTACCGGTGGTGTAATAGACTTTTTTGGCATCCACTAAAATTTCACCAAGTTTTTCGGGAGTAATAGTTTGGAGATCAAGAGAATCGAGAGTGATCATAAGATGATTATATCTTAAGCATTGGCGAGACAATAATAGGCACCTTTAGTGGAACCACGTTTTTCAACCGCCCCAGTATCAACTAATTTTTTAAGATCGCGCCAAATGGTGTCATCGGAAACCATAGGTAATAATTGTTGGGCATCTGGCATCCTGAGTCCCCCGAATTGTTGCATATATTCAACTAGTTTAATTTGTCGTTCAGTAAGATGAATTTGTTTACCACCAAGTTTTTGTTTGAGTTTAATATCTCGAGAAAGAGATTGAACTTTTTCTTTAACTCGGTTTAATTCAATGGCTAAGGCTTGAGTAAAATATTCAATCCAATTAGTCATATCTCGTTTAAAAATATCAGAGGAAGTTTCGTGAGTACTTTGAAGAGTGGTGTAATAACTTTCAGCATTACGATCGAAATATTCTTCAAGAGAAAAAAGACGACGAATGTCATAACCTTCAACGTAAAGAGGCAACATAGCAAAAGCACGACTAACTCGACCATTACCTTCAATAAAAGGATGAATGGCCACTAAAATGTACTGACTAATAGCAGCTCTGATGGCGGGGTGAATTTCTTTGGAAATAGAACTATTAAGCCAATCGATGAAATCGGCAATTAAATATGGAACTTCAATGGCTGGTGGTGGTCGATGAGCAATTTCTCCAGTACGAGTATTTTTTAAAACAACTTGTTGATGACGATATTTACCAACCTCAGTTTCAGTAATAATTTTGGCAGTGGTTAGTTCATGAATTCTTTTAATTAAGGTTTCGCTATAAAAAAAGTCTCGTTGAGATTTATTGTCTGAAGTAGGAACTATTTTTTCTTCTGGGAGAGGCATGTTGGCATCGTAAAGAGACCAAAGTTCTTCGAGATAAGAAACAACATTTCGATAGTTAATAACTTCTTGAATATCACGTTCCCCGGCGGTAATTTTTTGACCTTCGACTAATTTGGCAACTTCTTGAAAAGTAAGATCGTTTCCTTCAATACGAGTTCCATAATGAACAGTACGGACAATAGCTTCTTGTTGAAATTGTTTTTCGTAGGCAGGAATAAGTGGAGCTTCATCGATAATAGCTTTGGCACCTTCAATAGTGCCGATGTTCTTGAGAATTTGATTATTGATTGAAAAGATAGGAGAAAACATCTGTAAGAGATTATATCATTTTTTTAATAATCAATAAGGGGAAAATGCGGGAATTAGTTAACTTAAAAAAACAAAATCTAAGGCGGACTTTGGATCAACGTTGGCATTAATCATATTTATAGCTTTGATTATTTTTCCAATTAAAACAGCGGTTTGTTTGTTGGGATTTTTAACTAACAATTGTTGAAAATAAAATAATTGGTTTTGGAGAAGTGGCAGAATATCTTCTTTGTTTTTACCAAGTTGCTCTGATAAGAGTAGATTTGAATTTAAATTAGAACTAATTTTTATAATTTCTTTTGAGGGATCTTCAATAACTTTTGAAAGTTTAATTTGATGACAACGAGAAATAACTGTTTTAAGAAGAGAAGAACTCTTGTTAACGGTTAAAATAAAATAATTATTATCCCCTGGTTCTTCAAGATTTTTTAAAATAGCATTTTGGGATTCAGTGTTAAGGTTTTGGGAATCAAAAATGATGACAATTTTGCTTTGATGAGAAAATGGTTTTTGAGAGAGCCAATTTTTAATTTTTCTAACCTGATCAATCCCCCATCCAGTATCTTGATTAATGATAAAAATATCGGGGTTATTTTGATCAAATTTATGATTTAAGTCAAAACAAAATTGATCAATTTGATGATTAATTAATTTTTGATTTTGACCGATGATGATAGTGCTTGGAAATTTATTCATAAAACCTTGTTTTGAAATTAAAAAGACTGTACTATGATTATATACTATGAATGATTCTGCCCAGAAAATTTATAAGAATATTAAAGATGTCCTGTTTGATAAAGGTCTAATTGATGCGGCTAAGGTTGACGAAATAAATTTAAGACAGCTTAAAACAGGAGAAACCGAAGAAGAAGTGATTAAGTCTTTAAGAATAGTAGCTGATACTGATTTTGTAAAAGCTAAAGCTGATTTTTTAAGAGTTCCTTTTATTGATTTGGAAACAATTGGTTTTTCACCAGAAGCTTTAACTTTGGTTAAAGAAAGTGTGGCTCAAAAATACAAAATAGTTCCATATAAATTAGATACTAAAAGCAAAACTCTATTTATTACAATGGTTAATCCATTGGATTTGGAGACAATTGAATTTTTAGAGAAAAGTACTAATTTAAAGATTAACGCTTCAATTTCTACCGAAAAACAAATTATCTCTTATGTTAAAGAAAAATATATTAGAGAAAAGAATATAACCTCTGAAGTTACTCGGGCTTTGAATGAAAGAAAAGATGGTGATGAAGAAATGGAAAAGAAGATGGAAAGTAAGGTTAATGTTGAGGCTCCAGTAGCAAAAATTGTGTCAACTATTTTGGAATATGCAATTAAATCGAGAGCTTCTGATGTTCATATTGAACCGCAAGAAGATAGTGTCAGAATAAGATATAGAATTGACGGTATTTTACAGGAAAAATATTTATTACCAAGAAATGTTCATGATGCAGTGGTTTCGAGAATTAAAATTCTATCCGATTTAAAAATAGATGAAAAAAGAGTCCCTCAAGATGGAAGATTTTTCTTTTCAGTTGATGGTCAAGATGTTGATTTACGTGTGTCTACCCTACCAACTACTTATGGGGAAAAAGTGGTTATGCGTTTATTAAAAAAATCTCAACAAGTTCCAACATTACAAGATTTGGGTTTACGTGGTTTGGCTTTAAAAAATTTAATGAATGCTATTTCTCGACCTCACGGAATTATTATTGTTTGTGGTCCAACTGGATCTGGTAAAACAACAACTTTATATTCAATTTTGGATATTGTGGCGACTTCGAAAGTTAATGTGGTAACAGTAGAAGATCCAGTCGAATATCAAATGAAAGGAGTAAATCAAGTTCAAGTTAATGTCCAAGCTGGTTTAACTTTTGCTTCGGCCTTACGTTCATTTTTACGTCAGGATCCAAATGTAATTATGGTGGGAGAAATTCGTGACCAGGAAACTGCAGATTTGGCCGTTAATGCGGCTTTAACTGGACATTTAGTATTTTCAACTTTACATACAAATGATGCTTCTGGTGTGCCACCACGACTTTTAGATATGGGAGTGGAACCATTTTTATTAACATCATCTTTAAATTGTGTGGTGGGACAAAGAGTTTTAAGAAAGGTTTGTAGTAGTTGTGTTGGAGAAATGGAAATAGACCCAGATAAAATGGCCGAATTAAAGTCTACTTTAGGTCCAATTTATGACATGATTGAAGATAAATTTAAAAAAGATGGTAAAAAAATGACTTTACCTAAGATTGTGGGTTGTGATAAATGTAATAACACTGGATATTTAGGAAGAGTTGCTATTTACGAAGTTATGCCAGTAACAGAGAAAATTGCTAAATTGATAGTTAGTAAAGGGGCTGCTTCAGAAATTCAAAAATTAGCAATGGAAGAAGGAATGTTGTCGATGAAACAAGATGGTTATGTTAAAGCCTTACAAGGAGTTACTAGTATGGAAGAAGTGGTCCGTGTGGCCCAATATTAGATTGTAGATTTATTAAATTAAAATAATAATTATTAAAAATAAAAAATGAATCAAAAAATTGAAGAAATATTAAAATTTGCTTTGGTTAATAAGGCTTCAGATATTCATTTATTGTTTGGGGTTTTGCCAAAAATTAGAGTAAATGGAGAATTGAGAAATGTGGATGGTTTTACTGAAGTTGATAATAATCTGATTGAAGAAATGGTTTTATCTTTGTTGACTGACAAACAAAAAGAAGATTTCAAAAATCAAAGAGAATTAGATTTTTCATTTGAGGCAGCAGAAAATAGATTTAGATGTAATGTTTATTTTCAAAAAGGTAGTCCTGCTTGTGCTTTGAGATTAATATCTTCTCAAATCCCCGCTTTTGAAGAATTAGGAATACCAGATATTTTAAGAACTTTTGCCAACTACAAACAAGGTTTTATTTTAGTAACTGGTCCAACTGGACATGGTAAATCAACTACAGTGGCAGCTATTTTGGACGAAATTAATAGGACTAGAGCGGCTCATATTGTAACCATTGAAGATCCAGTGGAATATTTAATAAAACCAGATAAATCGATTATTTCTCAAAGAGAATTAGGTAATGATACTAATAGTTTTGATTTATCTTTAAGATCTTGTTTAAGACAAGATCCAAATGTAGTTTTTGTTGGAGAAATGCGTGATTTAGAATCAATATCTTCAGCCTTAACTATCGCGGAAACTGGCCATTTAGTGTTTTCAGTTTTACATACCAATTCAGCTTCACAAACAATTGACAGAATTATTGATGTTTTTCCAGCTGAATCAAAAGATGAAATAAAAGTCCAATTAGCCTCAGCAATTACAGCAATTGTGTCACAAAGATTAGTTCCAACTATTAATGGAGAAAGAGTTCCGGCTTTTGAAATATTAATCGCCACTCCAGCAGTAAAAAATATTATTAGAGAAGGTAAAACTTTTATGATTGATAATATTATTCAAACAAGTGCTGACTTAGGAATGGTTAGTTTAGAAACATCGTTGGCTAAATTGGTTTTGGCAGGAAAAATAACTGAGGAGGTAGCTTTAAGTTTCTGTACTAGTCAAGTTGATTTAGAAAATAAATTAAGACGACAAAAAATATGACAAAATTCTTTTATAAAGCTAAAGACTGGGGAGGTAAAACAATAAAAGGGGTGCTTGATTCAAGTGATAAAACTGAAGCCATGGAATCAATTAAAGGCAGTGGTTTAGTTTTATTATCAATTGCTCAAGAGAGTGATTCGTTGTTAAATGAAGTTTATAAAAGTTTATTTTCAAAAATTGGAGTAAAACAAATTTCTAATTTTACTCGTCAATTAGCCACAATGATGACTTCTGGTTTGGCAATGACCGATTCTTTATCTTTATTAAAAAATCAGACTGATAGGAAAAGTTTAATGTTTGAAGTTTTAGATCATACATTAAATACGGTTCAAGGAGGACATTCTTTGTCTGATGGTTTGGAAAAATATAAAAAATATTTTGGTGAAGCTTATGTAGCTTCGATAAGTGCTGGAGAACAAGGAGGAGTTTTAGAAGAGGTTTTAAGTAAATTGGCTGATAATTTGGAAAAAGAAAGTGATTTTAGTAGTAAGGTAAAAGGGGCCATGATTTATCCAGTCATAGTTATTATAGGTATGTTTGCAGTAGTGGTAATTATGATGATTTTTGTGATACCTAAGTTGATGGGTTTGTATGGAGATTTTGGAGCAACTATGCCAGCTTCAACTAGAGCTTTAATGGCCATGTCTAGTTTCATGACAAGGTTTTGGTTTATGATTCCAATTGTAATAATTGGCTTGTTGATGACTTTTAAAATTGGGAATAAGAATGAAAATTTTAGATTAAAAATTGATAGTTATAAGTTAAAAATTCCAATTGTAGGTATTCTTCTTGAAAAAAATGTTTTGGCAAATACTATTAGAACTATGTCAATGTTATTATCAGCGGGAATTTCTTTAGTCGAAGCTTTAAAAATTGTGGCAAGTGTGGCTGGTAATGAATTATTTAAAAGTGCTTATTTAAAAATTTCAGAAAGAGTTCAACAAGGCTTTAGTATTGCTAACTCTTTTGAAGAGACGGGAGCCTTTCCAGTAATTGTAAATCAGATGGTGGCAACAGGAGAAGCAACTGGTAAATTAGATGAAATTTTAATGAAAGTATCTGATTATTTTGCGACTGAGGCTGAACAATCAGTTAAATCTTTAACATCAGCAATTGAACCAATAATTATGATTTTATTGGGTTTAGGAGTGGCGTTTTTAGTTATTGCCGTGTTAATGCCAATTTATAATTTAACTTCAAGCATGTAAGTTAGCTTAGTTACAACTTGACATCATAATTTTAGTAGCTAATATTAAATTAGTAATTAATTAAATATTTTAAAAAAAATGAAAAATAAAATAAGACAAATGAAAGGTTTTACTTTAGTAGAACTTTTAATCGTTATCGCTTTGATTGCAATATTGTCAGTGGCAGTTTTAGCAACCATCAATCCTATTGAACAATCTAATAAAGCTAAAGATTCAACAGTGCAAAATGATGCAGCTGAAGTTATGAATTCCTATGAAAGATATTATGCAAACGCTCAAGCTTATCCATGGATGAAATATGGAACTATAAAAGCAACTGTGGAAACACCTCTTTTATTGACATCAAATAATGTTGGTTTTGGGGTTTGTGATGCTGGAACTATTACTGATGAACCAAATACTATTTCTACATGTTCAGTAACTAGCACTAATCCTGGTTTATTAATAAATACTGATGAATTAAAAACTGCTTTTGTGGGTAAAGATGAATTTAAAAATGTATCAACTAGTCCTGAAAATGGTTTATGGTTATACAAACAAGCTGGTTCTGGTGGATCAGTGTATGTTTGTTATATTCCAAAAGCAAAATCAAATAGAGAGCCAACTACTAATCAATTGTATTGTTTAAGTAATAATGTTCCTCCAACTAGATTAGATTCAAGAGTTGATGCTGCTTGTGTAGTTCCAATAGATGCTACTGCTTGGGGAAAACCAGATGCTGCACTTTCAACTGGAACTGTAGCTATATTTAAATGTGTTCCTTAGTAAGTAATAACATTGAAATTAAAACCCTCTGAGAAATCGGAGGGTTTTTTGTTGGACGAAACCCACCTTATCCTTTGATAAACTCAGGATTTTCCCTTCCTTGAAAATGGAGGGCTTAAATTTTTTTGAAAGAAAGAGATAGTTTAATTTTTGCTAGAATGAGATATGGAAATATTGATGGGAATAATTATTTTTGTTTTGGGTTTATGCTTTGGAAGCTTTGTGAATATGCTGGTTTATAGAACAGCAATAAAATATAAGTTAAAAAGTGAAAAGTTTAAAATTAAAAGTAAAAACAGAAGTTTTTGTGATTATTGTGGTAAACAATTAAATTGGTATGAAAATATACCGGTAATTTCTTGGTTAATTTTAAAAGGTAAAACAAAATGTTGTCAAAAAAAATTACCACTCTCCTACCCTATTGTTGAACTGTTAATGGGTGTTTTATTTGTGTTTGGATGTTATATTTTAGGTTTTAGATTTCAAACATTAGATATTTCTAATATATTTAGTTTATTAACAGGTTTAGTGTTAATAATCAATTTTGTAATAATAGTTTTTTTAGTTTTCAGTACAGTTTTTGATCTGAAATATATGATTTTGCCAGATTTTTCAACAATTATATTAATTATTTGTGCTGTTGTTTTAATATTGGGTGGATTTAAAGGTTTGTTTTTACAGAATTTTTTGACTGCATTGATTGCGGCAGTATTTTTATTAGTTTTAAATTTAATTACTAAAGGTAAAGGAATGGGAATGGGAGATGTAAAATTGGCGATATTTATGGGTTTATTTTTGGGTTTTCCTAAAATAATAGTGGCTTTTTATGTGGCATTTATAGTTGGGGCGATAACGGGAATATTTTTGATGATTTTTAAAAAAGCCAAAAAGAAAACCCAAATTCCTTTTGGTCCATTTTTAATTTTAGGAACTTTTGTGAGTTGGTGGTGGGGAGAACAAATTATAAAATTTTTAATTTTTAATTTTTAATTTAAAAAACCACATTTATAAATATAAGGTGCGCTGCAGCGCCCCCTTACAAAAGATTATTTTATATTGACATAAAAAATTTAAATTTCCAATGTTTGAAAAACAATGTAAAATTAAAATGATGATGGATAAAAGAAATGGTTTTACTTTAGTTGAATTATTAGTAGTTATATCGATATTAGTTATTATGGCAATTATGATGCTTGGAGCTTTTGATCCATTTGGTATGGTCAATCGTGGTCGAGATACTTTAAGAAAAAAAGATTTGAATAGGATTAAAATCGCTTTTGAAGAGTATATGAACGATAACCAACACTATCCTGATGCGGCTTTGGTGGCGGAAATGATGGATAGAAATAATTGTAATAAAACTATTGTTAATTTTCCTGATTTAAAACCTTGGCCCTGTGATCCTAATGGTAATCCTTATATTGTTATTGTTTATTCAAATAAATTTAAAATTTTGACTAATTTAGAAAATAAAAAAGATACTAACATTTTGGCTGGTTGGTATGATTTAGGATCTTTAATTAATATTGGTGGATATAACATTAATGATGTTAATTATGGGGTGTCTAGTACTAATACTTTATGGTACGAATTAGATTTACCAGTTGATTGTTCTTTTCATCCTGAAAATCATAATCTTGATGTTTGTAACAAAGATACTCTTAATGGTGGTTGTAATGCAGCAGTTGAAAATAAGGATTGTACTCTAACTTCAGGAATTACTTGTTATGCTTATGCTGGTGGTTGTGATCCAAGATGTAAGGTTCCTTGTTGTGGAGATGGTTGTAAATAGTAAAATAAGATATGAAAAATAAAATTAAAAATAAAATTAAACCCTCTATAAAACATTTTAGTTTTTTTGAGTTTTTAATTATTCTAATAGCAATTGGTATATTATCTTTTGTGACTTATAGACAATTTATTTTTGCTAGAGATAAATCGAGAGATTTACAAAGAAGATCTGATTTACATGAATTTTCAAAAGTTATTTTAAATTATTTTAATGATTATCATAAATTACCAGAAACTAAATTGATTAATAGTTTGTGGGGTAAAGAATTTATTGATAGTAATTACACTTATGCAAAGTCAGTACCAAGTGAGAAATATGGTAAAAAAGAATATTGTTATGACGTTAGTGCTGATGGTTTAAGTTTTAAGATGTTTGCTGATTTTGATAATAAAAAAGATAAAGATTGTAAAAAAGATGGAAATATTTGCCAAGGAGTTAAATATTGTTATACTGATATTATCTATGTTAATAAAACAACAGAAGAGTAATGGATTTAGTTTAATTGAGTTATTAGTAGTAATTTCAATTATTGCGGTTTTATCGGCTTTGTTGATGGCTAACTTTATGGGAGCTAGAGAAAGAGCTAGGGATGCTCAAAAAATTTCAGATTTAGAATCAATTAAAAGTGCTTTAAGATTATATTACAATGATCATCAATCTTATCCTGTTGGACCAAGTTTGAATACTGATATAGGTACTAGTGAATATATGCCAGGAATTTCTAATATAGGATTTACATATTTATATGATCAAAAAAATAATGGAGATGGATTTTTATTAAGGGTAAGTTTAGAAGCTGGAGCTGGAGATGATGATATTAATTCACAATTAAAATGTGGAATTGGAGCTAGCGATAAAGTTTTTGCAGTTTGCGCAAACTAAAGTAGATCGTAGATGTTAGATCGTAGAAAAAATAAAAATGAAAAGTAATAAAAAAATAATTAATAAAAAAGGCTTTACATTAGTGGAATTGCTAGTGGTGATTGCCATAATTGCAATTTTAAGTGTGGTGTCCTTAGCGTCGTTTACAAGAGTACAAATTAAAGCTAGAGATGTTCAAAGGAAATCTGATTTAAATGCAATATCAAAAGCTCTAATGATGTATTACAATGATTATGGATTTTTTCCTAATACTTTTGAATTTGGTAATGTAGATGTTGGTTTTACTGGAGCTAATAAACAAATTTATATGAGAGAAAATCCTATTGATCCAAGAGACAGTAATGGATGGAAAAAATATATTTATTTAGTTAGTCCAAGTAAAACATCTTTTAATTTATTTGCTGATTTAGAAAATAAAGATGATAGTCAGTGTAAAGATCCGGCTTATGATGTTAATGGAAAAACTTATTGTTATGGAGTATCTAGTCCAAATACAGTAGTTGGAATTACTTTACCTTAATTATTAAAAATAAAAAAAATGAAAAAAATAAACAAAAATGGATTTACACTTTTTGAACTTTTAGTAAGTATTTCGATTATCGCCATAATGACAGCTTTGGCTTCAGTGGCTTTTTCGGGGGCTCAAAAAAAAGCTAGAGATGCTAGAAGAGTTCAAGATATAAAATTAGTTCAGACTGCAGCTGAACAATATTATTCACAAAATAATTATACTTATCCACCTAATTCCACAACTCCTTGGATTGGTAATAGTCAAAATATTTTAGATGTTTTTCCAACAGATCCTAAGAATGATGCTGTTACTGGTTTCGTTTACAGTTATACAATTCCAGTGGCGGGTAGTTATTGTGTTTGTGCTAGGATGGAAAATTCAATGAATGCTAATTCTGTGGATGGTAACTCTGTTGATGCAACAAAATGTCAGATTGTTGCGCCTAATTCAAATGGCTCAATTGGTCCAACTACTAAATATTTTTGTGCGAAAAATCAACAATAGTTAAAACCCCTCTAAATCTCCCCTTGACAAGGGAGACTTAAAAAAATATGAAAAATAAAAAAATAAAATTAAATAAATCTGGGTTTACTTTAATTGAATTGATTGTGTCGATAACCATAATTGCAGTCATGACAGTAGTAGCAGCAGTTAGTTTTACTGGAGTTGGTAAAAAAGCTAGAGATGGTAGACGAATAGCTGATTTACAAAAAACAGGAATAGCTTTAGAAATTTTTAAGCAACAAAATGTTGGAGGTTCTTATCCATCTAGTATAGATTCTTTAGTGCCAAATTATATTCAAAGTTTACCTAAAGATCCAAAAACAGGTTCTAATTATTCTTATTTACCTTCTGGATATACTTATGTCGCTTGTGCAACTGTTGAAGATATTGGTTCAACCAGTACAAACACTGTTGGATGTTCCCCTGCTTTACCGGTTGGTTATGTTGGTTATTATAAAATTGTAAATCCATAAAGTTGAAAAATAAAAAAAATAATTTTGGTTTTACTTTAATTGAATTGATTGTGTCGTTGTCGATACTAATGTTGTTGTCATCTGTTGGAATAAATATGGTTAAGGATTTTAATGGAAATCAAAAACTAGAATCGGCTAAAGAAGAAATTTTGGCTAATTTAAGGTTAGCTAGAAATTATGCGATGACTAATCAATTATCAATTGGAGCAACAGGAGTTGTTTTTAATCTTAATAATGGAGTTGTAATGATAAAAGATACGGGAAAGACTTTTTTATCAAAAACTATTTTTACTAGTGAAATTAAGGCAACGATTGGTTCTTCAATTATTTTTAGTGTGACTGACGGGAGATCTCTTAATGGAGATGTTGGAATTACTTTAGCTTCAAATTTGACAACTAGTACTAAAAATATTTTAATTCAAAAATCGGGGAATATTTATGAACAATAATAAAGGACAAAGTTTAGTTGAAATACTTTTTTCTATAACAGTGGTAATTTTAGTATTAACAGGAGTAGTAAGTTTAATGGTAAAAGTTTTAAATGTTCGAGGTGAAGCTTCTTTAAGACAAAAGGCAGGTAATTTATCAACGATAATAATAGAAAATCAAATTAAAGAAAAAGAAAATAATCCGGAAGGGTTTTGGAATACAAATTCATTAAACAATCAAACATGGGATGGTTTTAGTGGTTTTACTTATGACATTACAAAGGAATTAAAAAATGGTCAAGATCTAAATGTAACAGTAACGGTTAAATGGGAAAATCAAACATTAATTGTTCAAAGATATTTTTCAAAAAAAGGTAGCTAATATGAAAAAAGGATTTACTTTAATTGAGATTGTGGTAATTGTGGGAGTATTGTCTTTGATAATGATATCTTTAACAAGTA
>Ga0209540_10000339_pt1 | contig 47521 bp, 54 predicted proteins | sample BarGraIncu01121A_FD_184501 | JGI IMG/M metagenome (GOLD analysis project Ga0209540, IMG submission 184501) | Arctic peat soil microbial communities from Barrow, Alaska - Barrow Graham LP Incubations 011-21A (SPAdes) (version 2) | ecosystem: Environmental > Terrestrial > Soil > Wetlands > Peat... | reverse complement strand
ACCGTACGGTCGAAGAACAACATATACAATGGCATGAAGATGAGCTTCTTAGCGATGACCTCGGGGAGTTCAACCATAACTTGATGGAATACCTTATCTGGTTCAACACCGAAAAACCCCACCGCTCACTTAACAAAAAACCACCTTTGCGCTATTATATCGATTCGCTAAGGATAAATAACAAAAAGTCCAATATGTTATGGACTTTTACAAACACTTGACAAATCAAGTTAACTATGCTGTCATCAAAGCAAGTGAGTAAATATTCTACTCACTACCAATAAAGAAGTAAAGGGAGGGATTTAAATGACAACCAAAATTGGAGAAGTTCAGGCCAAGATGTCTGCCGATGTCAAGAAGACGGATGAGTTGAGTGTTAGTCTGAAAGCCAGCTACTCGGATAAGCTAGAGACAGTCAAATTCAAGCCATCTGAAGACCTCAAAAAAGATGACAAAGTAAAGATTACTATTGAAAAGGTGTAGAGATTGACGAGGGAGCCTGTCTCAGAATTCAAACCAATGTGGTAGAATTGGGCCAATCAGGAGGAGGTGAGCCCAATGCCACTGAGACCATTGAATCGCGAACAAGCCTGGATGCTACCCGACAGTGCGTCTCGCGTATTGTAGCGCTTCTGAATACACTTGCAGCCAACTTTAGTTTGACTGATGGCTGTATACTTGAAGTACACAAGTTTATCATCCGATAATGCTGTTATCATTGTCTTAAAAAAGGATTAAGGAGGGTATATGCCAGTCAAGATTAAAAAGGTTGATGGGTACAGAGTCTCTACGCCTTACGGAGTAAAAGCCAAGGAGACTACTAAGGCAAAAGCGGAATCCCAGAAGCGGTTACTTAATGCGGTTGAACATGGGTGGAAACCTACTGGGAAGAAAAGCAAAAAGAAATAGTTTGTTTTGGGCAGTGTCTACGGATGGGGAAACGGTTTTGTCTAAGCCAGATAGACAAAACCGTTTCGGATACGGATATAGGTAATATTGAACAGGCAGATTCTGAACCAGATAAGAAAGTCATTCCTAATCAGGAGAGGAGGTGAAACATGAAGGCTCAAATCAAAGTAACCCGTAAAGCTTATGTACGCAAAGACGGTACCGTGGTAAAAGGTACCTCCTACTACACCAAGGATAAAGGGAAACCCGGCAAAACGCCGGAAAGTGAAAAGTGGTACCAGCATAATGTGGAAATGAACTGGCACAAGGACGAACCGGCTGAAGTGAGGCGAGCCAACGCGCTTAAGGCACACAAAGGCGATGAGCTAGCTACCGCCAGGGCTTTGCAGGCATTAGCCAACGTGACTACGGACCCAGAGACTAGCAAGCTGGCAAAGACTGATGCTGATTACTTCTTCGCCAAGCATCAATAGCTAATATGCAGGTTTTCGAGTGCTCTAATTACCTGAGGTGGTGAGGCTATGCGCGAGGCGATGCTTTATGAGAAGCTGCCGGATTCGAGGGTAAGGTGCGGTACCTGCCAGTGGCGCTGCCGGATTAACCCGGGAAAATACGGCGTGTGCGGCATGTACCAGAACCAGGGCGGCGCCCTCTTTAACCTGAACTACGGCCGGGTATCGTCCATGGTCACCGACCCCATCGAAAAGAAGCCCCTTTTTCACTTCCACCCGGGCACGCTGTGCTTTTCCCTGGGCACCCTGGGCTGCAACTTCCAGTGTAAACACTGTCAGAACTGGGAAATCTCCACCGCCGAGAGCGCTGATTTAATGAGCAGCTGCCGGGAGCTCTCGCCTCAGGCTTCCATCGAGCTGGCGAAAAAGCACCGCTGCCAGGGTATCGCCTGGACGTATAACGAGCCCGTTATCTGGTTCGAGCATACGTTTGAATCGGCCAAACTGGCCAAAGCGCACAATCTTTATACCGTCTACGTCACCAACGGCTTTGCCTCCCCGGAGGCGCTGGATACCATCGGCCCTTACCTGGACGCCTGGAGGGTCGATATCAAAGGTTTCTCGGACGAGTTTTATAAAACTGTATCCGGAATACCGCACTGGCGCGAGATTCTCGCAGTGACAAAGCGCGCCAAAGATAAATGGCAGATGCACGTCGAGGTAGTCACCAATATCATCCCCACCCTGAACGATGATGATTCACAGCTTGAAGGTATAGCGCACTGGATACGGGATGAGTTGGGCGAGCTTACCCCCTGGCATGTGACCCGTTTCTATCCCCACCACCGGCTGACGCACCTGCCGCCGACGCCGCCGGAAACCATCGACCGCGCCTGCGAAATCGGTAAAAAGGCCGGACTGAAGTTCATCTATGGCGGCAACGTCCCCGGCCACGAGAGCGAGAGCACCCGGTGCTATAGCTGCGGCAAGGTGGTCGTCAAGCGGTGGGGCTACGAGACGGAGGTCACCGGCCTGGACGGTTCGAAGTGCCGGTACTGCGGGGCGGAGCTCAACATCAGGTCGCCCGGACCGAAGGAGGGGTAATATGATAAGAAATCCGTATGTCGCCGGGTACTTTTATCCCGCTACGGCGGCGGAACTTAAGACAACCGTCGCCAGGCGGGTGGACAAAAAGCCCCCGGGGTGTGACAGGAGTGAAGGTTTTACCGAGGATCCATCGCCGCAAAGTTGAAGAGTGCAGAAATAGATGGTCACGCTAAACTCTACTTTCAAGGTAAGGCGCTTGTCAACGAAATCAGGAGAGATTAGAAATATGGAAGAAGCAACACCGCAGAAATTACGTATCCTTTCGGACAGCAGTCAACCATTTGTGGACCGTGAGGAGGCAGGAATACTCCTTGCCGGGGCACTGAGAGAGTACGCCGGCAAGAAGGCCGTGGTGCTTGGTATTCCGCGTGGCGGCATAGTAGTGGCCCGTGAAATTGCTAGAGCGCTCGATGCTCAACTCGATATTATTCTGGCGCACAAGCTACGCACTCCCGGCCAGGAAGAACTGGCAATGGGTTCCGTATCCGAGGATGGCAAAGTTTTTCTCAATCAACAGGTCGTGCAACACCTGGACGTGGGAGACACCTACATTCAACAGGAAAAGGCAAGCCAACTGGCTGAAATTAGGCGCCGCACCGAGCTTATCCGCAAGGTACGACCCAAGGTGTCTCTCAAGGGCAGAATCGTCATCGTCACTGATGACGGCGTAGCTACCGGGTCTACCACTCAAGCTGCATTCTGGGCAATACGGACAGAGCAGCCGCAGAAGCTTATCGCGGCTATACCTGTTGGCCCGGAGGATACCATAACCAGGCTTGCCAAAGACGTAGACGAGATGGTCTGTCTGCGCACGCCGCCATATTTCTCGGCGGTCGGGCAGTTCTACCAGCGCTTCTATCAGGTTGAAGACGAAGAGATGCTTCAAATCTTGAAGGAGGAGCTGAAACGGAATGGTTGAGACCAGGACAGAGTCGCTCACAAAGGTGATCAACTTTAAGCGTGCTGCGCATCGTGGTGTGGAAGAATAGCCCTTTGGAGGCTGCTATGAGAAGACAGGAGGTTCCGGAGGAAGAGGGTTACGTTCAGGTCACAATAGGTCAGACCATCCTGCATGGTAATCTGTTGATACCCGCGAAAGCCATAGGACTGGTGGCCTTCGCTCATGGCAGTGGCAGCGGCCGGCACAGTCCCCGGAATCAGTACGTTGCGAAGCTGTTGCGCGACTCCGGCCTGGCGACTCTCCTCTTTGACCTGCTGACCCTGGAAGAGGAAGCTGAAGACCTCATCACCGGAAGGCAGAGATTTGATATCGAATTGCTGTCGCGTCGATTAGTTGGCGCAACGGACTGGCTCCAATCGAACAAGGAGACTCGCAAGTTGGGACTGGGGTACTTCGGAGCCAGCACCGGGGCTGCCGCGGCCCTGGTAGCAGCTGCCAGAAAGCCAGATGTTGTACGGGCGGTTGTCTCACGCGGGGGACGTCCGGACCTGGCGGGACCTGTCCTCGACCGGGTAAAAGCACCTACACTCCTCATCGTAGGCGGCGATGATTTTCCCGTCATCGAGATGAACCGTGAGGCATTGGCCGGGCTTCAGGTGGTGAAGAAACTGGTTATTGTTCCCGGGGCTACCCACCTGTTCGAAGAGGCCGGGTCGCTGGAGCAGGTAGCTGCTCTTGCCCGCGACTGGTTCATCAAATATCTTCCGACTACAATCTAACGCGTCATCGCTTACCGCATATGTGTAAGAGGAGGGTGGCTGGCCTGGTATTGGGTACGGACGGAATGACGATATCATTTTCAGATAGCCTCTCTCTTTGTGCGTCAACTTGTCCTGCAACCGTCTTCTGCGATATATTAAATCATTGGGTCTATTACAAGTGCGACCACAAGGCAACGCAGCCTGTGAGGTATTTCGACTTGTTTGCCTTCCCTAATAGGCTCGATCAGGCCGCAACCTCGATATTTGTTCATTAAGGCTGCGTGCCCTCGGGTCATTGTGAAGCACACGCGGAAGGTAAAGAAGATATACCTTGGCCTGATGAAAGTTATGAAGGGAAGAATCGGCAAGGATGAAACCACTTTGAAAAAGACTCGGGATAAGTTGGTCAAGATAACCGGGAAAGTTATCGCTGATGCTCAGGCTTGTACAGGCAGAGCTCGAACTGCTCCAGGAGAAGCCAACTGGACCGGGACGAACCCTCCAGCGCCGCCTAGGGCTGTGGTCAGCCTCCCTTACAGGCATAGGTGTAATACTCGGAGCCGGCATCTATGCCCTGGTGGGCCCGGCTGCCGGACAAGCCGGTGGCGCCATCTGGCTCTCGTTCCTAGTCGCAGCGCTCATTGCGGGCCTCACCGGCTATTCCTACGCGCGCTTCGTGACCATTGTCCCCAAGAACTCGCCAGAGTTCCAGTACGCCAGCGTAGCCTTCGGGCCGACCGTCAAGAGCAACTATGCCCTGAACATGGACCAGGCCATGTTCGACGCCATCTCGGCCTTGGTTGCCGAACTGTGCAACATGAAGGAAAAACTCGGCACGAGGCCGCAACTCGTGGTGGCGATCCAGGACATCAGCCACATCGGGGTTGATCTGGCCCGCAAGATGACCTGCATCGTGGACGAGTGCAAACTGGCCGAAGCGCAACAGCCAAAGAAGGTCCAGGTCCAGTCACGGCTGGCCACAAGTCCCGAAAACACAAGCCCACAAAAGCAATCCATTCTGGATGCAATCAAGAAAGGAAAAGCCTTCCAAGATGGAAAATTCCACGTGAATGAGAGCGGTGTCGTGACAAATCCCGAGGTCATCACGATCCCGCTGCCCTTCAAGTGCAAGGGCGTGGTGGAGGTTGCGGAGATTGGAGGCGTGTGGTGGTGGGGAAAAGAAGCCGGATGTGGGACAGGCAGTTGTTCATCCCCTTGTTCGGACCATGCACCGCAGCCAACTCGAGAGGCCGCGATCCTGATGGCAAAGCGCGAGATACTGGACTATCTGAAGTCCGGTGCCGACGATTTGCCCAAGCGGGCGCTTCCGGCCTACAGGAAGGCCATGGCGGCCCTGGAGGTCGACATCAAGAGCCGTGACCTGACCAGGTCGTGACCAAGCCCGCCAAGCTGGTCAAGGCCCATGTCCAGAAGTCCCGCCCAGCTGCGGTCCCGACCGGCCGCGTCCCGGTGACGATTGTAACTGGAGGCTCCGGGTTACCGAAGGGCGATCTGAAGTTCGGTTACCTGGGTTTCAAGGAAGTGCCATTCCGGCCCTGCGCCTGGTGCGAAGCCTGCGAGAAGTGGGCGCGAATTGGCGTGTGTGCCAAGTGCGGCGCCTCCACGGCCAAGATGGAGGTCAGGAATCGGCCCTACAGCCTGGACGGCACCTTCCCGGCCTCAATCTCTCGCAAGAAGATCGAGGGCAAGACCTACCTCTACCTGCAATGGCGCGAACACTCCGGCAACGTGAAGGGCAACATCGGCATCAGGTCCAAGTTCCTCGGAAAGGAGGAATGAACGTGATACACGCCCTCAATCCCAACTCCAACATGGGCCGATTCTCGTTCTGCAAGATTGAGGCCAGCGCCAAGACTTCCATGGTAACGCTCGGGACCTTCGAGAGCATGAGATGCAGGAAGGAAAAGGGTCTCTGTCCGAAGTGCCGCACGGCCTCCCTGGAGTTCTATCGGGACGTGACGCCCGACAATCCCGACCAGGAAGATTCGTTCGATCCGGAGCGGGTGTAATCAGTACCCAAATAGAAACACCCAAGCCGCTCCACCTAAGAACACCAGGACAATATCAGCGATGATGTTGTCTATCCCTTCCTCTCCCCCGACGTCGGCCAATTTCCCTATGAAACTATGCTCCACGATTTCCCATGCAATACCGAGCAAGAATATCCAGAGCAAAGGCATACCGATTACTGCAAGGCCAATGCCCAATGCGAAATGCCCAATGCTCCAGACATCGAGCATCGGGGCCTTTTTTTTTTTACCCAAGGCATTCCTCCGTAGATTATCCGGCGTAGGTGAACAGCATACCGGCATAGTCGCTATTTGTTGAAAGATAGACAACTACACCATACTTGTCGGAATTCGTTCCCAAGGGATCACCCGATTGCTCTTTGATGGAAGCGGAAATGGTTGACGGATAGTAGCCAGTAGGCGCCGTCACGGTGCAATAATTGGAAACCTTGGCTGAGAATGTAAACGTGCATTGGCCATTGGAGTTGGTTGTGCCTGACTTGGCAACATCGCCGGATAGGGCGAAGGCAACTCCCGGAATACGTTCCGAGAATGCTCCTGGTGTGCTGTCTTCTGCATTGCAGGTGAGCGTAAAGAAAACCGATGAAGAAGTGCATCCTGCAAAGCAGACTGTCATAAACATAGCCAGAAACGCTAATGTCAATATTCTCTTGTCGATCATGAATTTCACTCCACATCGCCACATGAAAGGCTTTCCTTGCGCCAGTTCTCGCTATTCATCTTCTTCTTGGCCTGGGACTGATAGGAAAATCAATTTTCTCCATAATGACTGATAGGAAAATCAATTTTCTCCATAATGTGATGTTAAAAGAAATATTTTGAAATTGCAATAGATGCAGCACAAATTATCCGTCTATCCTGACGGATCTAATTTGTCTACCATCACTATGTTTTCAGTCAACTCGGGTAGTAGTCACACTATGGTTTCAGCATCTGGAGGAAATAGCTGAAACCATAATGTGACTACTTAAAGACTGGTTGAAATCATAGTGAAAGTATGTCCCCAAACGGGGATGTGAATTATTTGTGATTATTTGTGAAAATATAGAAAAAAGAAATTTTTTGGCATGGACGGTTCAGTTTTTTAAAGCTGGATGAAAAAAGGCCATAAAATGTGTGATTTACTCAAAACTAAAACGCTTCTCCACCGTCAGCATTCAACGTCTTTCCTAATCAGATAACTTTCGCAACAGTTAGTACCTTAAAACAAATTAGCTTGTTAAAAAACAAGTTAATTTGTTTTCTAAGGTAATTATCCTGCGCAGCAGGGTTTAAAATCGAGCGGAGAAGCCCGAGCTTCGATAGCGGCATGTTCCTTTAGCCCATGTTTGTGCAGCAGGCCTGCATATCGGGTTGAAGAAGTTGGCAAATTACTTTTTTTTGCTGCGCGGATGGAACTGGTCATAAACTTTCTTTACTTGGCCCATGGCCAGATGGGTATAGATTTCGGTGGTGGCGATGGATGAATGGCCGAGCAGCATTTGCACCGAACGCAGGTCGGCCCCTTTTTCCACCAGGTGGGTGGCAAATGAATGACGCAGCATATGGGGAGTCAAGCGGCTGGCCAAGCCGATCTTTTGCCCGTAAGCCTTGATCAATTTCCACAACCCCTGGCGGGTGAACATGGCCCCGGCGTAATTTAAAAAAACCTGTGTCGGTTTTGATTCTTTCACTAAGGTGGGACGGCTGTTGCTCAGATAATCCTGCAGACAATCCCGGGCTTTAGCGCCGAAAGGCACGATCCTTTCCTTGCCCCCTTTGCCCAATACCCGCAAAAAACCTTCATCCAGGTAAACATCATCCAGTTTCAACTGCACTACTTCCGAAATGCGCAAGCCGGAGGCATACATCAATTCCAGCACGGCCTTATCCCTTTTACCGATAACGGTTCTGCTATCCGGGGTGTCCAACAGGCGAAAAACCTCTTCGATGGCGAGATAATTGGGCAGCTTGAGCCACTTCTTGGGCAGAGCCACATTGGCCACCGGATTGAAATCCAGGCATTCATCATTCAATAAATAGCGGTAGAAACTTTTCAAAACCGAAATCAGATGCGCCTGGGAAGAGACGGCACCGCCTCGACGCCCTTCTTGCCTGACGAAATCAAGAATATCGTTTTCGCTCAAGCGCAGGTAATGCAATTTTTTTCCCCCCAAAAAAACAAAAAATTTTCCCAGCTCCTGGCGATAGGATAAAATCGTGTTGGCTGCGAGCCCCCTTTCATATTCCAGGTAAAGTAAAAATTGATCCAGGGGCGAACGCTGCTGAGCTGATTCAGCCATGTTCAGAGGTAGGGGTTTGTTTTCAGTTCCAGCTCCAGGGTGCTGGTTTCACCATGGCCAGGCAGTATAATGGTCATAGCAGGAAATTCTCTGATTTTGGCCAGTGAACGCTGCAGCTGCTCAGCATTACCGCCAGGCAGGTCGGTGCGGCCCACATCGTCTTGAAACAGAGTGTCGCCGGTAAAAAGTAGATTCCCGCTTTGCAGGAGAATGGATCCCGGAGTATGGCCGGGGCTGTGGATAACCGTCAGGACAAGATCATCGGTACCAATAGTTTCGCCGTCCGTCAGCAGGCGTTCGGTCGTTGGCGGCAAAGCCATGGCGAACATGGCAGCGAATTCGCGGTTAGCCTGCGCGCGCATGGTTTTTTCATCGGCTTCGTGAATCCAGAGGGGAATATGAAAATGGCTGAGCAGCTCAGCTGCAGCCCCCACATGATCGGCATGGCCGTGTGTCAAAATCACGGCTAATGGGTCCAGCTTTTCGCGCTCAATCAGGTCGATAATCTTCCCAGCTTCGGCACCGGGGTCAATGACAAAGCAACGGCGGCTGAGAGCAGAATAAAAAAGATACGTATTGGTCTGCAGTTCACCGACTTCAAGTTTCAAGTAGGGCATGAATCAGGCTCCGTATTTTTTGAACTTCAGCGCGTTGGCCATCATCATTGGCAGAACATCCATGGCATTGAAATTTCCTAAAACGCCTCCGGTACAGGTTTTTTCACAGAATTTCGCCCGGATTTCAACTGCTTGCCCTTTGCTGCGGACCGGGGTTATGTTGTCAGAAAAAGCAACGACATCCAGGAAACGTCCGGCAATCGGCATCTGTCTTTGAAAGGCAGCCTTGAGCAGCACCGGATTGGGATGCCAGGAATGGGCTTTCAACAACGCCGGAGTCGAATGGTCACCGGTAATTACCAACACATCGGGAAGCAATTCGAGAAGCGCTGGTAACCAGCGGTCAAATTCTTCAATGACCGAGACTTTGCCGGCGAAATTACCGTCTTCGCCGTAGGAATCGGTTTTTTTAATATGCACGAAAAAGAAATCATAATCCGCGTAATGTTTTTTCAGAGTGTTGATCTGGTCTTCGATGGCGCGGCCGGTTTCTAGGATATCCATACCCACCAGTTGCGCCAGGCCCTTGTACATGGGATAAACGGCGATGGCGGCTGTTTTCAGTTTGAACAGTTCTTTCAGGTGCGGAATGGCCGGGTATTGGGCATAACCCCGCAACAGGCAGGTGTTGGCCGGGTGAAAGGTCGCTAGCTCCGCGGTCAGTTTATCGATAAACAGATTGATGATGCGGGCCGTTTTGGCGGCGGCTTTATTTTTGGCCTGGGCATACATGATGGGCTGGCCGACGGCTTCGGGATCGGCGTCGGTTAACTGGTCACTCAGTCCATCGGCAGTTAAAACCAAAACAAATCGATGCTCTTCGCCTGAAGTCAGGTTGATTTCGACATCTTCTATTTTTTTTATTTTTTTATCAAGATAAGCGATGATTTCACGGTTTTTTTCAGTAGCGATGCGTCCGGCGCGGCGATCGGTAATCAGACCGTTTTCCAGGGTGGCAAAATTGCCGCGCACAGCCACATCCCTTTTGCCGACGGTAATGCCAACGCCCAGGGCTTCGAGTATGCCCCGTCCGATCTCATATTTGAGCGGGTCGTAACCAAAAAGGGAAAGGTGGGCCGGGCCGCTGCCCGGGGTGATGCCCGGAGCGATAGGATGACTCAGCCCAAGCTCGCTTTCAGAAGCCAGAAGATCCAGGTTCGGCGTCCAGGCTGTTTCCAGTTCGGTTTTGCCTTTGAGCGGCAGGCCACCCAGGCCGTCCAAAACCAGCAGCACCATTTTTTTTTCATTCTCAATGCTGATTTTTCTGAACAATTCTTCGCGATCCATGTTTTCTCCTGACCCCATTATCTCCGTAAAGCTGGCCAAAATCAAGTCCTGCCCGTCCGCAGGCAGGAAGGATAAACAGCATGGTCTGATCAACGGCTGGAAGTTTTAGCAGCAGGAGTGGAAATTAACGGTTTACTGTTCCTCGCCGCAATAGGGACACTTTTTTATGCGCCGGCCCAGGGCTTTGCGACAATTCCAGCACACATAGTCGGTGCGGTTTTCGCGGGCGCGGATCCGCTGCTGGATATCCTTAATTTCCGTAGTATAGTCACGGTTCTTGTTGGCCATTTGATCCAACTCGTTCAGCACTTCGCTGGCCAGGGAATAGCGTATCTTTAAATCGGCGGCCATGGTTTTCATGACCACCCAGTTCAATTCTGGTGATACTGAAGGAGTTTTTTGCATCAGGGGCGCCAACTGGCCGGCTTTGGCTCTTTTATAAATTTCCATGGGATTGGCCAGGACAATGGGCGGAAAACCGGTGACCATTTCATAAAAAAGACAGCCGGCCGAATAGATGTCCGAAGCAAATACTGCCTTGCCCTCGAATTGCTCGGGAGCCATGTAGGGCGGCGAACCGATTTTGGTTGTGGCATATTGCTTTTCCTGCAACAGGGTCGATGTGCCGAAATCGGCGATTTTCACATCATCGTCCAGGTTGATCAGGATGTTGGACGGCCGGATGTCGCGGTGAATGACCGATTTTTGGTGGGCAAAAGCCAGGGCTGACAGGATCTGTTTGAAGTACTTCAAGGCGGTTTTTAGTCCCAGAACATTGGTTTTATCCAATATTTTTTCCAGATCGAAGCCTTCAATGTACTCCATGACCATGATCAGGATGCCATCGACGATATCCACGGTTAAAAGTTTGACAATATTAGGATGATCCAGCAACCGGGTCTGCAGGATTGATTCCTGTAGAAGCTTGTCGGGCTGGGCGGTAGTGCGGTGAGGAATTTTTAACGCCCTCTGACATTTCAGGATAGTGTCTTCAGCCAGATAAACAGTGCCGAAACCACCGCTGCCCAATTTCTTTAAAATCTTGTATTTCCCGACCTGGCCTTTTAGTTCAATCATTTTTTAAATGGGGACATTCCTTGCCATCAATCAGCACCTGCTTTTTTTCAATTTCAGGCGCAGGGAAAAAACGCCGCTGGTCCATCAATTGAACGTATCCTTTTCGAAAAGAGCCTGATCCCTGTTTTTTTCAATTTCGCGCAATTTCTTGAATAACTCGGTTTCCTGGTGGGTGAGGTTTTGCGGAGTCTTAACATGAATTTGGATCAGCAAATCGCCGCGGCTCCAGCGATTGATTTGCCTGAAGCCTTTACCTTTGATTTTTATTACCTGACCATTTTGCGCCGACGGAGGAATTTTTACTTTTTCCACTTCCTCAAACGTCTTGACATTGATCTGGTCACCGAGGGCGGCCTGGGAAAAGCTGAGTTGCAACTGGCAAAGCAAATCATTTTCCTGCCTTTGAAAATTCTTGTCTTCCTTGATCCTGACCATCAGATACAAATCACCGGGAGATCCTCCCTGGCTGCCGCTTTCGCCCTCACCGGCTACGCGCAGACGATTGCCCTCATCGATCCCGGCCGGAAAGGTTACTTTTATTTTTTTGGCTTCCATTAACCGTCCCTGGCCACCGCATTTTTTGCAAGGGTGGGCAATGATCTTGCCGCTGCCCCGGCAAGATGAACAGGTAGTGGAAACAGAAAAAAAGCCTTGCGCCAGCCGGACATTACCTGTACCACCACATTTGGAACAAACGTCTGCCTGTTTCCCCGGTTCACTTCCCGAACCATCACAGTCATGACAGCTCCTTTCCCGTTCCACAGCGATTTCCTTCTCCACTCCGAGGAAAGACTCCTCCAGAGTCAAGACAATTTCCAATCCCAAATCACGGCCTTTTCGCGATCCCCGCCGCCCTTGCCTGCCTCCGGAAAAAGACTGACCAAACCCAAACAAATCTCCCAAAATATCGCCAAAATCTGCGAAAGTCGAGTCGGAAAAAAAACCGGAATCCGAACTGCCGCCGCCCATGCGCAAACCTTCGACACCATACTGGTCATAAATTTTTCTTTTTTCCCCATTTCCCAATACCGAATAGGCTTCGGAAGCTTCCTTGAATTTTTCTTCGGCTTCAGGTTTGTCGCGGTTGCGGTCGGGGTGATGTTGAAGAGCCATTTTGCGATACGCTTTTTTTATTTCTTCAGCGTTGGCGTTGCGGTGAACTTCCAAAATTTGGTAATAATCTTTTTTGGCCATATTGGAGGTTACTTGGAAAACTCAGCGGTTAAAATACTGTTGATTATGATGCGGTAGCTTTTCATTTTTTTTAAAAGCTGTTCGAGTAATTCCGCGTCATCGCCTTTCAGGGCTTTTTCAGTCCGAGCAATGAGCGCATCGATTTCGGCGCCATCATGAGGGCTTACTTTTTCAATATAACGTTGATAATAAAATTTAACGGTTTCCCATTCCTCCTTGAGCTGCAGCTTGTCTTTATTGATCCTTAATTCCAACTTGTCTTTTTCTTCGTATATTGTGGCATCCTGGATGATTTTTTCAATTTCTTCGGGCGCTAAGCCGCTGGCAGGCTGGATTTTCATGCTCTGGATGAGTCCGGTAGTCTTGTCCTGTGCAGAAACCCTGACAATGCCGTTGGCATCGATTTCGAAATTGACCTCAATTTGCGGGATGCCTTTCAAAGACTGGGGGATACCGATTAAATGGAAAAATCCCAAAGATTTGTTGCCTGAAGCCGTGTTCCGTTCTCCCTGAAGAACATGAATTTTCACCACGGCCTGGTTATCAGTAATAGTAGTAAACATCATGGATTTTTTTATAGGAATCGTAGAATTTCGATCAATTATTTTGGTAAACGTATCACCTTTTGTTTCCAGCCCCAGTGAAAGGGTGGTGACATCGAGCAAGAGTAAATCCCTAACTTTACCGGTGATGATTTCGGATTGCAAGGCCGCACCCTGGGCAACCACTTCTTCGGGATTGATCTGAATGTCGGGCGGATTGTTAAAGAATTCGAAGATTTTCTGATAGATGAGAGGCATGCGGCTCTGCCCCCCAACCAAGATGGCCCGTTCGATCTGCTCTGGTTTGATATTGAGATCGGTTAATGATTTTTTTATCATTTCCAGGGTGCGATCAATATAATCCATAGTGAAGGATTCCAATTGCGAACGGGTAATTTTTTTTTGAAAATGGTAATTGGTGCCTTCGGTAAAATGGTGCAAATATGGAATCGAAATCAGGGTTTCGTGAGCAAAAGATAATTCAATTTTGGCCTTTTCGGCGATTTGAATTACCCGCTGCACGATCTCTTTGCTGTCACGGAGATCAACCGCGGTCTCTCTCTCGACTTCACGGAATATCCAATTGCAGATCTGGGCGTCAAAATCACTCCCACCCAGGAACGTGTCTCCCAAACTCGAAATCACCTTGTAAACATCACCGTTGATTTCAACAACAGAAATATCAAAGGTCCCGCCGCCCAAATCATAGACAACGTACAAACCGTTTTTTTTGATCTTCTGGCCATAGGCGAGCAGGGCCGCGGTCGGCTCGTTGATGATACGGCTGACGTTCAATCCGGCGATCTCGCCAGCCACCTTGGTGGCTTGCCTTTGCGAGTCATTGAAAAAAGCCGGCACAGTGATGACCGTGTCTCCGATCGCTTCTCCCAGGTAGTTTTCGGCGATAGCTTTCAGGTATCCCAGGAACATGCCGGAAATTTCTTCAGGCGAATAAAGATTATCCAATAACTTGACCCGGATATCGTCATTGCTGGCTTCCACGATATCATAACCGACCCTTTTGCTGAATTCCCTGATTTTCGGATCGGTGAATTTGCGGCCCATCAGGCGTTTGATTCCCCAAATACTATTTTTGCTGTTGGTGATCATTTGCCGTTTGGCCACATTGCCAAAAATTCTTTTTTTATCATGAGTCAGGGCGACAACCGAAGGAATGACCCGGGCACCTTCTGGATTAGGCACTATCAAGGCATCCTTGCCTTCAAGATAACTGATGCAGGAATTGGTCGTCCCCAGATCAATGCCGATGTTTTTGGCCATTATGGATTTTTCTCGGATTCCTGATCGTTTCCATTTGCGCTGGGCATGGCCACTTTGGTTAAAACCGGACGCAGCAATTTGTCATTATAGGTAAACCCTTTCTGATAAATTTCCACCACCACCGGCTTGGCGATACCAGGCCGATCTTCCTTGCTTAAAGCTTCGTGAAAAAGCGGGTCAAAGTGTTTCCCCAAAGCGTCAATTTCCACCACATGGTATTTTTTCAATAAATCCAAGAGCTGCTTGCGGATGATCTCCACACCAGCAATGATTCCTTTTTCATTTTCAACACTTGTCGCTTTCAAAGCTCTTTCCAAATTGTCATATATTTGCAATAGATCGATCAAAAATTCGCTCAACACATATTTTTGAAACTCTTCCTTTTCTTTCTTGACTCTTTTGCGGAAATTATCTATTTCGGCCAGGCCGCGCAAATATTTATCCTTGAGTTCATCGCGTTCAACCACAACCTTTTGCAAGGTCTCTTCAAGTTCATGGACTTTATGATAGATTTTTTTGGCAACAATTTTTTTCTTCGGGTTTAAATCAATTTCGGCATTCTTTTCATCAGCCTGCGCTCCTTCCTTATCCTGATCACCATCATCTGGCACATAACCGATATCATCTTTGCTTTCCTCGGCCATTAATTAAACCTCCCGGTTTTTATTGCAATTGATTAACCACATTGTTAAAAATTTTAATATATTCGCCGCCAATTGTCAATTTAAAACCATGCATCTCAGCACTGGAAATAAAAATATCCGGTCATTAAACAAAAGGTTATTGGCTTTTTCAGCAAAAATTGGTTGCGGATCAGCTGTATTTATGCTATTTTTAAGCTGATGTCGGAGATAAAATTTGGCACAGACGGTTGGCAGGCCCGGATGGGAAAGGACTTCACCTTCCACAAGATCCGGCTAACTACCCAAGCTTTCGCCAATTTATTAAAACGGATGCATGGCAACAAAGAAATTGCGGTAATGGTCAATTACGACACCCGTTATCTTTCCGAAACATTTGCCCAAAAAGCAGCCCAGATTCTGGCACTCAACAAAATCCATGCCTTTTCCCCGCTCCGGGATGCTCCAACGCCGGCCATGGCCCTGGCTATTGTCCAAAAGCAAATGCAGGGGGGGATGTGTTTCACCGCCAGCAACAATGAACCAATATACAACGGCATTAAGATATTCAATGCCAAAGGTGCTCCCGCCTTGCCTTCCAAAACTCTGTTGCTTGAAAACGAAATAAAAAAAATCGCACCCGATTTTCATTTCAAGCACCAATATCCCGATTCGAGTCTGATTCACTGCCTGGATATCCGTTCACCATACCTGGATTATATCGCCACCATCGTCCGATTGGACATCATCAAACGCGCCCATCTTAAAATCATCGTTGACAATTTATACGGCACTTCCCGTGACTATTTAGACCGCTTGCTAAGCGATTACGGTATTGAAATCACAGCCATCCATAATTATTCCGACTCTTATTTCGGGGGGGTGATTCCATCCTGCAACAAAAGCAACCTGCGTGAGCTAGCCAGGCTGGTGGTAAGCAAGGGAACCGATATCGGGTTGGCCACCAATATCGACAGCGATCGTTTTGGCGTCATCGATTGCCGGGGTCGCTTCATCGATGCCAATCTGATCATGCCGCCCTTGATTGAATACCTGATTACAGTGCGGAAAATGAGCGGCGATATCATCAAATCGATTTCCTCCACCGACCAGATAACCCGCGTCGCTGACTACTATCAGCGAAAAGTGCACGAAACCCCGGTGGGCTTTAAATTCCTGGCTGATATGCTTTCCTCACGCAGCGCATTCATCGGCGTGGAAAGCACCAATGGAGCCGCATTAAACAGCGTCATTCCTTGCAAAGACGGTATACTGTTCAACCTGCTGATTACCGAAATGCTAGCCCATTACCAGCTGCCCATGCCGCTGCTTTTAAGTAATTTTTCCAAGCGTTTCCCGCCTTTGTTCAACCGGGAAATCCAGATAGTTAAGAACATTTTACGCCAAGGAAAATATCTGTCAATTTTGCAGGAGAAAAATTTTACTTTCCCAAGCCTGAATCTACTGAAAATCAAATACGTCGACGGCATTAAATTCATTTTCAAAGATTCCTGGCTTTTGCTCCGGGAATCTGGAACCAACAGCGTTATCCGCATCTATGCCGAATCTCCCACTCTCAAGCAAACACAGCAATTATTGCAAATAGGAAGAAAATTGCTTGAATAAAAAAGAAAATTCATTCTTCCAATTCCGGGGCATGGCCTTACTTTTGGTTTTTTTTCTCCTTATTTTGATTATGGCTTTTATATTCGGAGATCGCGGCCTTCTCGAAATAATTAAGATCCAAAAGCAAATCAAGGTCCTGCAGCAGACCATCAAGGAACTGGAATCCGAAAAGTTAAAATTAAGTAACGAAATTGACATGCTGCGGGAAAATCCCCTGGCGCTTGAAAAAGAAGCGCGCGAAAAATTGTGGTTGATGAAAAAAAATGAAAAAGTAATTGTCCTGATTAAAGGGAAGAAGGAGGCAAAACATGAATAACATGAAAACTGTTTTACTGCTCGGAGCACTCACTGGAATTTTTCTATTAATCGGCGGCATGGCCGGTGGACGGCAGGGCATGCTGTTGGCCTTGGTATTTGCCGGCCTGATGAATTTTATCTCCTACTGGTTTTCTGATAAAATCGTTCTCAAGGCCTACCGGGCAAACGAATTGCCTGAGAGTGAAGCGCCGCGGATATACGCCATGGTCCGCGAGCTTTCCCAGCAAGCGCAGATCCCCATGCCCAGCATATACGTGTTCGAGCAAGATTCCCCCAACGCCTTTGCCACCGGCCGCAATCCGGCCAAAGCGGTCATAGCCCTTTCCCGCGGGATCATCCAGTTGATGGGAGAAGCGGAATTGAAAGGAGTGATCGCCCATGAATTGACCCATGTCATCAACCGCGACACATTGCTGGCCACCATTGCCGCCACCCTGGCCGGCGCCATTATGTTCCTAGGTTATCAGATGCGCTGGTTGGGTTTATTTTCTGGCGGACGCGATGACGACAATCGCGGCGGCGTCATGGGCATGATCGTAATGGCCATATTGGCTCCCTTGGCTGCCACCATTATTCAAATGGCCATTTCCCGTTCCCGCGAATACAAAGCCGACGCCGGTTCAGCGGAATTGACCCACAATCCCGAGGGATTGGCCTCAGCGCTGGAAAAACTCACCGCCTATTCCAAGAAACTGCCCCTGCAGGCCACTCAGCAGACCGCGCACCTGTTTATCGTTTCGCCCCTGAGCGGCAAGAGTCTGCTGTCTCTTTTTTCGACCCATCCTCCGATCGAGGAACGGGTGGCCCGTTTGCGCCAGATGCGGCTGAGTTAAAGCAGAACTATATTTAGCTGTCAGCCGACCTGGGTGGTCAGGAAAATGGCAGCGCCCATCTGGGAAATCTGATCCTGCAATTCCTCAATTCTGTCAATGTGGGCATCTTCATCTTTTAAAATACCCTCTAAAATTTCACGTGTGGCAAAATCGGCGACTTCACCGGCCAACTTGATGGCGGCGTTATAGGAAACTATGGCATCCGCTTCGGAAGCATGATCGCTGGCCAACTGCTTTGTGATATCGGCACCGATGGTGATTTTTTTCAGAGTGGAAACCACGGGCATGCCTTCCAGGAAAAGAATCCGCCCGATAAGTTTTTCTGAATGCTTCATTTCATCGATTGCACGTTTTTCAAAATATTTGTGCAGTTTTTCATAACCCCAGTTCGCGTTCATTTCCGAATGCACCATGTATTGGTTGATGGCCGTCAGTTCATCGGCCAGCAGCGCATTCAGAGTTCCGATCAGTTTTTTGTTTCCTTTCATCTTAACCTCCTAATTTGGTTTGTCAGCAAAGGGATCACCCCATTTCCGCTATTTATTGTATATGGTTGCCGAAAAAATGTAAAGTAAAAAAATAGTTTCCAGTTTAAATTGAAAACTTTGTTAGACAATCACCAAGTTGTCGCGGGCCTTTTCAATGTTTCTTGCGGTTAAAAAACGAGGGCAGCGCTTTTTTCAGCAGCTTTTCTACTTTTTCTTTTATTAGATCCAAAAAATTTTTTTCAGGGCCGGTGATCTCGGCCAGTTTTTTTCGGGCCAAATCATGGTTTGGCTCGAGTTCGAGCGCTTTACGAAAAAAACTTTCGGCACGCTTCAACAGGCGTTCCGAATAAAAAAGCATGCCCAGGGCTACGACGGGTTCGGCATTCCAAGGTTCTATGGCGGCGGCCTTCGAAAGATTTTGCTCGGCCTGGCGTTTCATGGAGGGCAGTTCACTCTGGCACAAACCCAGCAACAAATAGTATTCGGCTTTAGCCGGATTCTTCTTGATTGCCTCTTCAACTACCACAATGGCTTTCTGAAAATTTTTCTGATTAAAAAGGGTCGCAGCCTTGCGATAGAGGGTTTTGGCAAATTCGATCCTGTCTTTCTTGGCATCGGGAGGGATGAACTCTTTATAGCCCCGTTTTTCATATTCGCTGCGCTTGCCGTAGTCACTTAGGACTTGGAAAGCGCGCTGCAATTTCTGGGCAAGCGCATGACCTTTGCGCGTAACTTCACTCTGCCCTAAAGCAGCAAGCTTCTCGCTTGACAACTCTTCGACCAGCTGGTAATACGCCGCTTCAATTTCCTTTTGTGTTGCCGCCAGTGTCAACCCCAGCAGGGTAAAATAGTTATAGCCCGGGGCGATCAACCGCGCCTGCAATTCATTGATGCGAGCCACCAACTTGGTATTCTGATTGTCATCGTTCATGCTGTGTCCCCTTCTTTATATTTTTTACTGTTATTATTGTAAAGCCAACAGAGATTTTTTTCAAGCAGCACAAATTATTCACCTATCCTGGTGAATCTAATTTGTCTGTCCCCGCAGGGGGCAGCACAAACTCAGAGTGCTTTGCCATTTTTTGTTTCTGAATTCAGCTTCCCTTCAAACCTGAAACCAGTCAGCAAGCGTTGATATAGTTCTTCCTGCCTTGAGACCATTACAGCGGCGTCCCATTCGCTGAAATCCTCACCATCATAACTTCCCAACTGCTGACGCAAAACCTTATCCGCGGCCAGTTTCAATATGACGGAAGCAAAACGCTCATGATCATTTACGGACACTAAGTAGCCATTTACTCCGTCGCGAATCACTTCGCGATTTCCAGGTATATCGCTGGCCACCACAGCTTTTTTTTTCAAACGGAACTGCACCAAACTTTGGGGAAGGCCTTCCCAAAGGGCGGCCGATACCCCGATGTCAAAACAATCGATAGCATTCTCCACATCATATAAAAACCCGGGCAAGCGAAAATTTTGAAAAATTCCCCGCCGCTGCAGTTCGTCTTCCAGTTCTTGCCTCTGCTCGCCGTCGCCGGCAATAAAAAATATCACCGCCGGATTTTGCCTGATGACGCGAGCTGCGATTTCGACCAAGTGCAAAAGGCCCTTTTGCGGTTTAAAGGGGGCAATGACGCCGCAGACAAAATGGCCATCCGGCAAATCATATTTTTTTTTCAGGACCACCAAATCTTCATGGTGGCCGATGAATTTTTGCAGGGGAAAACCGCTGCGGATGAGCGAAAAATTATCACCGACCAATTTTTTCCTGCGCGCCAGGTCGATGTCGCCGCGGGCGACAAAAATGAAGTGGCTGGTCAAATGGCGGCAGAGTTTTTCAAAAAACAAATAAAAATTGCGCTTAAAAAAAGACTGAAACGGAGAAAAAGAAAAACCGTGCACCGAATGGATAATTATCGGGACCCGAGCCACGAAAGCTGCCAAACGCCCCAAGATACCTGCTTTTGACGAATGAGTGTGAACAATATGGGGTTTAATATTTTTAAAAAAACGCAGCAAGGAAAATAAGGCCCGCAAATCCTTGCCCAAACTGATCTTTCTGGTCAATGTTGGAATAAAGATCATCCGCTCCGCGCCGGCCAGCCGGGCCGGCAGAACTCCGCCCGAACCACTGAGCAAATAAACATCAAAATGAAGCGGATCAAGATGTTCAACCGTATAAACCGTGTTTAACTGAGCACCGCCAAGTTCCAGCTTGGTAATCAGGTGGACGACTATGATTCGGGAATTGCTCTTCACTGGTTGATCAGGGCGGCCGTGTCCCAAGCCATTTGGATGTCATCGGTCATGGAAGAATAATTCCAACTGCCATAACGGCCAATGGAAAAAATTCGCTGCCGGCGCAAAAACTCGAGAGCCGGCGAAACCAAATGCGGCCAATGCTTGTCAAACACAATGTAGGAAACCGGAATTTTTTTCAAATCATGAAACAGAATTTCATGTTGCCCCGCAATCATCCCTGTTTTGTGGAGCGCATGCACCATATCCTGATATATTCCCTGGCTGTCAATTCGTTCGGTCGCGGCAATTGTTTTCTCTAAATACACGGTGGTCGTTTTTCCCCCCGGATAATATCCGATCCGGTAAAATGGCATATTATTTTCGGGAAGATAAAGCCAGTGAAAATGGCGGCGCCGGCGGGCAAGCACAGCATTGACCACCAGCGTGGAAAGGTGTTGCAGCTGCTGCCAAGGAAAGGGCGGTAAAGGATCAAGGATAGATAAAAACTCTTTTAAAGGCATGGTGTTGATCAAATTGTCATAAGCATAAATTCCTTTGTTCGTAAATAATTTTTTTTGACACAGATCGATCCGCACCACCTGTTCTTCAAAGCGGATCCTGTTGAGCAAAGGCCGGCTGTAACTTTGGATGAATTTTTGCATGGCCTGATGGGGATAGTAAAAAACCGGGTTATACCCTTCCGCGAAGCGCTTTTTTTCAACCGAACCACGCCACACATCTTCCTGCCGTGGGACCGGAATGCTGCCTTTATCCATGCCGGAAAGGAGTTCGGTCAAAGGCCGGAGGTAGAATTTTAACAAAAACGGTCTAAAAAACAAACCATATAGATGCTTGCCAAAATTAGCCAGCAGAAATTCTTCCAAATTGTCGGTTCGTGTTGCGTCCGGACGGTAGATTTCTCGCAAAATGATTTCAAGCAACCGCGAGGGCAAATAGGCGAGATGGTACTGCAATGAATAAGGGATAAAACGATTCAGCATAAAAATCTTGCTATTACGTTGAAAAACCTTGAAAGCATGGAATGTTTCCACATATTCCTTAACGGTTGCTTTATTTTGAAAATGAAAATAATGCCCGCCATAATCAAAAGCAAATCCATTGGCCTGATACTGTCCAGACAGCCCGCCCAAATCGTTTGTTTTTTCCAGAATCAAATATTCACCGTTCAGGATATGGCCCGCGCTTAAACCGGAAATCCCGGCCCCGATGACAATGTTCATTCCATTTTAACGCGCGCCAGAACCACGCCCAGAACCAGAAAAAAGCAGGCAAAAACTATGCTGCTGAGCAGGGTGATCTTGGGGGTAGAGAAGAAATTGATGATCACTGCTGCGGAAAGAAGCAATTGCAGCAAAACAATAACGCTGACGGTTTGCCGGGAAGACCAGTTCTTTTTTTTCTGCAAGCGTAGGGCAAAATGGTCAGGACTGCCCCAAAAAGGCATTTTCCCTTTCATGAGGCGTAAAATAATGACATAAACCAGATCGAACAACGGAATGCCCAGGATAAACAAGCTTGAAACAAAGGCCAGCTTGTTGAAGCGCGTATAACTGACCATCATGGTCAATGAACCGATGATCAATCCCAGGATCATGCTGCCAGCGTCACCCAGATAGATCCGGGCCGGCTCCCAGTTGAATTTTAGAAAAGCCAGCAATGTTGCCGCCAGACTGATGGCCAGGATGGAGACCAGAAAATCGCTGTTATAAAGAGAGATGATGAAAATCGTCAGGGCGCTCATGGCGCCGATCGAAGCGGCCAGTCCGTCCATGATGTCGATGATATTGAAAGCGTTGATGGTAGTCATAATCCAAATAAATGAAAGCAGAATGTCCAGCCACCTGGGGAAAAAAATCAAATCAATGGTGATGCCGCTTTTGAGTAAAATATAGGTGGCCATAATTTGAAAAAGAAACTTGATTCCTGGAGTCAGGGCTTTAAAATCATCAAACAATCCTACCAGCAGTAAAATGGAACTGGCAAAAAGAATACCCAGCAACTGCTGATTGAAATTAAACATCAAGCTGATCGGTGAAATAAAAGCAAAATAGATGATCACGCCGCCCATGTAAGGCACTGGCTGGGATTGTTTTTTCAATTTTCCGTCAGGCTGATCCAGGAGTTGATAGCGGAATGCCACGCGCTGGGCCAATGGGGTGCCATAAAGGGTCAAAAGAAATGACAGAATGAATGTCAAAACTAAAATAATCTCATTCATGGTCCCGAATCTGTCTCCTTTTTTTAAATGCCCGTTTGAAAATATCTTTGGAGCCGGGCAAAGCGATTATAATTTTCGGCGCGGCGATTGTCAAGGCGCTTACCCACAGCAGATCTTTGACAAGAATAAATGGCAATGTCCACCAAAATTGAACAAAACGGAAATTCTTGATTAAAGTTAAATAACGATTTTTAAGTAAATGAAAACGTAAATGCGCGGGCCGCGACAAAGCCAGAGAAAAACGTGCTAACCAGGTTTTTTTTAAGGTAGCGCTGCGGAAATGATAGGCCACGGCTTGAGGCACAAAAAAGGTTTTCAAGCCAAAAAGGTTGGCCCGCCAGCCGATATCGAAATCCTCCCAGAACATGAAAAAATCTTCATCGTAATATTCCGAGCCGATTTTCAATTTTTCCAGGGCCTTTCTTGAGAATACGGTCGCTGCCCCGCAAACTGAAAATACTTCCCTTTCGCGCAAATGCGCTCTGACCAGCTTTTGATTAAAACCGATTTCACGCGGATGCAAGGCCGGAGAATAAGTCTGACCGGCCGAATCGATCGTCTGGCGGTCAAAACGCAAAATCAAAGGCGCGAGCAGGGAAGTTTGCGGATGCTCTGCGAAGAAATGCAAAACCCGTTGATTAAAATCATCGGCCAAATAGATGTCGGCGTTAGCTACCAGCACCAGATCAGCGTTCGCGCTGCGAATTCCCAAGTTGGCGGCGGCGGCATAACCGATATTAGCCGCTGAAGTTATTTTTTCTAAGCGGGGAAATGCCTCGATAATGGCGGCAGATTCATCGCTGGAGCAATTATCAACCACGATAACCTGCTTAAAGGCAATGTTCTGCCGAAAAAGAGAAACAAAGTTCTGTTCTAGAAATTTTCCCGAATTATAACTAACGACAACCGCGCTGATATCCACTTGCCGGATTAAAAATGCCCTGCCAGCGGCCAGGTGAAATTAAAGCAACCCGAGGGCCTTCCCTCCCTGCTTGAAACCTTCCAGAATAAAATCCAGGTTATTGTCGGTATGGGTTGCGGTAAATGACGTTCTGATCAACGAATCTTCGGGCGGCACGGCCGGGGCGATGACCGGATTGGTAAAGATGCCGTAATCCCGTAAAAACTTCCACAACATGAAGGTTTTTTCCAAATCGTGGATAAAGACCGGAATAATGGGAGTCTCGGTGTTGCCGGTATGATAGCCCATGGCCGTCAGTTCTTTATTCATGATCCGGGTGATTTCCCACAAGCGCTTGCGGCGCCAGGGTTCGGTCTGAATGATCTCCAAGGCCTTATCCGCTGCTCCCAAAGCGGCAGGGGTGATGGAAGCGGAAAATATCAAGGCCCGGGCATGATGTTTGATATACTGGATAATTTTGCTATCCCCGGCCACAAATCCGCCCAACGAGGCGAATGACTTGGAAAAAGTGGTCATCACTATATCAACCTCATCGATAAGGCCGAAGTGTTCGGACGTTCCCCGGCCTTTTTCACCCATGACACCAACACCGTGGGCGTCATCGACCATAAGCCGGGCATTATATTTCTTGGCCAGCTTGACGATTTTTGGCAGGTTGGCAAGATCACCTTCCATACTGAACACGCCGTCGACAATGATTAATTTCCCCTTGTCTTCCGGCTGGTGCGCCAATTTTTCTTCCAAATCCTTCATATCATTATGTTTGTATTTGGCAATATGAGCATAAGAAAGACGTACCGCATCCATGATCGAAGCATGGACCATGCGATCCAGGATGACGATATCATTTCTGCTGGCCAAAGCCGATATGGCCCCCAGGTTGGTCTGCATTCCGGTTGAAAACGTCAGGGCTTCTTCTTTGCCCATGAATTGGGCCAATTTCTTTTCAAGTTCTACATGGAGCGAATAGGTACCATTTAAAAACCGGGACCCGCAGGTCGAAGTTCCATATTGTTTCACCGCTGCAATCGCGCTTTCCTTGATTCTGGGATCATCAAAAAGCCCCAGATAATTGTTGGAACCGACCATGAGGATTTTTTTGCCTTTGACCCAGACGTAATTGCCGTCGACTTTTTCAATTTCGGTAAAATAAGGGTACAGACCGGCTTTTTTCGCTTCTTCGGCCCGGGTAAACTCATAACACTTTTTAAAAACATCCATGTTTTACTCCTCGTTTGCAAATTTAAAGCGGATTATATAGAATTGTTTCATGAAGATACTGGTAACCGGAGGCACAGGATTCGTCGGCAGCCATCTGATCAGAGAATTGCTTAAAGAAAAAGAAAACACTGTGTATGCCTTGATCAGGGACAGAAAGAAATTGGAATTTTTAAACTTCCAAGAAGGAATCACTGTCATCGACGGTGACTTATTCGAATCAGGGGCATTTCCGGCTGATATTGAAGTGGTTTTCCATCTGGCGGCCTTAACCAAGGTTATTTCTCCTCAAGAGTTTATTCATAACAATCATGATGGTACAAAGTCACTACTGGACAAATTGCGGCCATTAAAAAAATTGCGAAAAGTGGTCCTGCTTTCATCTTTGGCCGCTGCCGGCCCCAACCGGCAAAGCGTTTGTCTAAGAGAAGACATGCCGGAAAATCCAATTTCACTATACGGGAAAAGCAAATTGGCCCAGGAAAAAATCTTCCAAGAATATTGCCCGGCCCCGCACATCATTATCCGGGCGCCTATTGTTTTCGGGCCAGGCGATTTGGATATGCTCGCTATTTTTCGGATACTTAGTAAAGGGATTCTGCCTTTACTGGGCCGAAAAGAACGCCAGTATTCAGTTATATATGTCAAAGACTTAGTTAGAGGCATGATTGCTGCCGCCAACAGCCGCTGGCAAAACGAAACATTTTACATCGCCAATTCCGAACCGATCACCTGGGAAAAATTCATGCGCGAAGCCTCTCTTTTGATGGGGAAAAAACGAATCCAAAAAATCATCATTCCGAAAATGTTGGCCAGGTCCCTGGCCGAACTTTCCGAAATGCATATTCGCGTTTTTAAAAAAAAAGCTATTTTCAACCGGGACAAATTCCGCGAAATGCGGTTTCCCATCTGGACATGCTCCACGGGAAAAAGCCAAAACCTGCTCCATTTTCAACCTTTAGTCCCAATTGAAACAGCATTGCGGGAAACTATCCGCTGGTACCAGGCGCAAAACTTATTATAAACAAATTTCATTTTTTCTTAAGCTTATAGCTTTTATAGGAAACAAAATTGGCGGTAAACTTTTGTGTGGTTTTGATTGACCAGTTATCCTGAAAGAGCATTGTAAAAACCACTTCACCGCTGACAGTCAAATTCCCAAGCAATGCGGATTCACTCAATTTGAACGGGACCTCAATTTCTTTTTGCGGATCTAAAAAAATCCCCCCTTTTTCCTGAGTGATTGGTAAATTCAATTCTGAACCGGCAAAAAATATTTTAGAAAAAGACAGGTTCTCATTCTTCTCATCCAATTTGATCATGAATTCGGGATTGGCGGATATTCTGATTCCACTGCGGACGACAATTTTGATTTTGAGTAAACCTTCATTCCCTTGCATGATGGAATGGGGAGAAACTGTGCACTCGACCTTTAAAAAATCGTCCTGGCAAAAAACACTGCCAAATAACAAAAATAAACTAATTAATAATAGTGCACCATATTTTATCATTATACCTCTATTGATATTACTATATTTTCAGCGAACTGTCAATCTACAAACGCCTGGAAACAAGGCCCGGGCCAAATCCAAAAAATCAGAGCTGGTCCACTTTATTGTCCAAAATATCACGTATGGATATCGGCAGGAAATGCATTTGCAAGGTTTTTTCCAGCATTTTCCACACTTGTTTGGCCTGGCAGGAATCCCTTAATTCGCATTTCTTGCCCAGCACACAGTCGGTCCAGGACAATTGTTCATGATAGGCGTCTAAAATCATGCGTATATTGATTTCCTCGGGATCTTTGTCAAGCTCATAGCCCCCATAAATTCCTTGCATACTTTTAATCAAACCGGCTTTTTCAAGAGGTCCGGCCAGCTTCCTGAGATATTTAGGAGAAACACGCATACTGCTTCCCAATTCAGTGGTATTCACCAGCTTATTGGCTTGGGCAATAGCAATTACCATGCGCAAGCCGTAACGGATCTTGGTATTGATTTTCATGTCCGGAAATATAACCTTTTCAGTTTGATCTGTCAAATGTTCTATTGTCAAGCCATTGATACTGAAAATTCGGGTAAAAAAAACCCCCAGTCTTTTGGAAAAACAGGGGGTTTTTATAATTACTTTTCTTTTGAAAGATCTTTCATGAATTGTTCAGAGGCCAGCTTCCGTTTGCGCAGTTCCTGGAATTTCTGCACCATATTTTCCGCTTCCTTATCATATGCGGCTTTCTTCAACGGTTCGGCAATAGTTTTTTGCCGGTAAAGCAAACTCATGTACGCCCAGGGATCGGGAAAATTGGGCGATAATTCGGTGGCTTTGGTCAAGGCATCAAAACCTTTTTGAACCACTTGAAGGCGTTCTACCGCACCCATAACATCGGCCGGGGTCTGATAACTCTTGTTCCAGCAAACAACGCCCAAACGATAATAAGCATCGGCCAAAAGTTCAGTCTTGGCTTTTTCTTCAATTGTGGTATTTTCGTTGATTTTTTGAATCCGTATTTCGTGGTTTTTAATGGCATCATCCCATTTGCGTTTGTTCTGGTAGAATCCGGCCAGGTAAAGGTACCCTTCCGGATTGGATGGATCCAAGGCGATTCGTTTCTCATACATCTCAATGGCTTTGTCATATTTGGCATTATTGTCGTAAAAACCAGCCAGGTTGTAATATGAGACGGGATCATTGGGCGTAAATGTCTGAATCTGCAAGTAGTATTTTTCAGCCTGCTCGAAATTCCTCATTTTATCATTGATGTCACCCAGTGATTGGATGATATCCTTGTTATCCGGATTCTGTTCTAAAGCTTTTTGTAAATATTCAGTGGCTTTTTTGCCGATTTCTTTGTTTTTTTCTGATTCATCCCCTGGTTTATAAACCGACACATAGCTACTGCCGAGATAATAAAAAGCGGCATTCAGGTCCGGGTTCAGTTTCAGCGCTGCCTCATATTCGCCGATCGCTTTCTTATACTTTTCCTCGCTGAAATACTTGTTAGCCAATTTGAAATGTTTATTGGCTTTCAAATTGCTTATCTTCAATTGCTCGCAGCCGGAAAAACTGATCACAATAAAACTGGTCAAAAACAATAAAAGCATGACCGACCATAGTTTTTTCATAGAAGACCTCCTAAGCAAGATAACTTTATAATTTAATATTGCGAAAAAGTCAAGTTCTTATTAAATATTTTTTGCAGAAATTTATTTTACGCGGTAAAACCACATTAAAAAAAGCCATAAATCCTGGATGTATGGAATCGACTTATTGTTTAAATAAATTTTAGTGGTTTCATGCTCTTTGACCAATTCGAAAAGGTTAAAAAGCGCCTCCACATCGGCAGGATAAAAGCTGGCGTAGGCTTTATAAAAATCACCATCTCCTTCCTCAAGGAAATATTTGTTTTTTCTGGCCAGAGCCAAGGCTTTTTCAAAATTTTTGGAAAAATGCTTTTGAAACCGAATGGTGATTTTAAATTCTTTATTTGCTTGGCGCGGATTGAGAATATTCTGCAGTTTTTCTTCTTGAATCTGTTGCCGGGGATCCATGTTTGAATTATATTACAGCCTGACCCTTAAGTAAAGCCAGGGAGCAGTTCTTCAACAGAAGCCATAACCTTTTGAGCAAATTTGATTATTTGACGCGCAATTTTTCTTTTATTTCAGGCGGCAGTGCATCTTTGTGAATCAGGACGGCCGTGGTTTTCAACCGGAAAAAAGAACGGGAGAGGTAAACGTAACCTTGGTTGGGTTGGTCGGTTCCGCCTGAATTCTTGGTTAAGTAGAACTTGGTCCCTTTTTGGTCTTGAGCAAGACCCACGATATGCATCAGGTGATCGTCTGTAGTTGAGAAATTGTCAAAGGTCTCAGTCCTCATTTCCTGTGATATTTCTCTCTCTTGCACCGGTTCGGTTATTTTTTCATTGCGTTCCGCTTTGGTTTTATCTTCCCAATCTTTTTCCGGAATTATAGCGTATCCAGTACCCTGGGAGGTGTCGCTCCTGCCGCTGGAGTAATCCTTTTCACTGACATCGCCATCCCAGACCAATGAGTGGCCGTTTTTTAAGGCGTGATCGACGATGTTTTCCAGATCATCGATGGGGATATTGTAATAATTTGCATTGTAGGTCCAGTTATCGGGAATTTCCAGCCGGCATTTTTGATAGTAGGGATAAATATCATAAGAAGTCAATTCGATGTAATCATCATACTTCAGCTTCAAATAATCGTCGGCGAAACTTTTAGGCGTATAGGTTGTGCCATTGTACACGAAGGATTGGGGAACTTTACCCAAGTATATATCCAGTACCACTTCGTACGCATCAAGCCAGCGGGGAGTGATGCGGGTTCCTGTTTTCTTCAGTATGCCGTCCAGGATACCTTGCAGTACCGAGACCATTTCACCGTGGTTATGCCGCTTTTCAGCGATATTCATGCCCGGATACGCAGATTCCGGAACGATTCCAAACCGCTGGATCTGTTCCAATACATCATGGCTCTGACCGCCCTGGCTGTGGTTGGCATTGCCATGCAAGCGCACATAATTGGCTGCTTTCAGGGGGTAGGTATTCCGTACCACGAACATTTCCGACAGGTCAAGTTCGTCTTTTCCCAGGCGCAGCAATTCGGATTCCAGGTATGAAATAGTGGAAAAACACCAGCAAGTACCTGTTCGATATTGGTTTTTCACCGGGGTCCGTTTGACTGCGTTTTCCACTTTGAAGACGTAAACCGGTTTTTCCGTCTTGCTTTCTTTGATTTTAGCGCTCACAATAGAAGGAAGCATTGAAAACAGCGCCAATAAAACAATCCAGCGGACCAAATTCTTTTTTGAATTCATATTTACCTCCCAAATGAAGAATATTAATACTTGCTTCTCAAACACTCCCCAATCCGATCCCCAAGCTCATGTTTTTTTTAGGGATTGAGGACGTTTTTTTCTTTTTTTCTCCACCGAAAATCCGAACTTGCCGAGGTGTTTCCCCATTTGGTAATAGTGACCGTGGCAGTAGCAGAGAGGGTCAGCGGCAGCCAGATCGAAAAATCCCGTGCTGGGGTTGAAATAAGCGGGGTCGGCATGAACCGCCAAAATCTCAGAGATGAACATATGGTGGGTTCCCAGCTCACGGATTTCTTTGACACGGCATTCCAGGTTTACGGGGGATTCGCCGATGAGCGGGGATTTGATGAATTTCGCCGGCAGCGGTGTGAGCTTCATTTCCCTGAACTTGTCAAACTCCCGGCCGCTTTTCACTCCGCACCAATCCACGGCCTTGGCCATGACAGCTGTGGTCAAGTTGATGGCAAATTCACCGCTTTTGCGGATCAATTGATAAGAAAAGCGTTCCGGGCGGATGGAAACAGAGCACATGGCCGGGTCCGAACAGATAACACCGGTCCAACCGATAGTGATGATATTACGCACTCCGGCATATTCCCCGCAGCTCACCAGCACGGCAGGAACGGGATAGAGCATGGTGCCTGGTTTCCAGAGCAGTTTTTTAAAATCCCGGGGCATTGAACCTCCGCGAACGAAATCTATCACAAGCAGATGCGGGTGTAAAGCAGCTCAAATTATCCGACTCCACAAGAGGCGGATCTAATTTGACCGTCCCCCTTGGGGGAAACATTTACTTGCAGGCCAAAACACCATAGGCGAATGGTTTGGGGATAATGCGGCGAAACCCGGCTGACTGCAGGCGCTTGACAACCCCTTTAGTTACACGACCGCCTAAAGCACTGTTGGGATCGCCGAGATAATGAAACATGCGGCCATTACCAGCCAATACCCGCCACGCCTGCCGGTAAAATACCTCGGCATAGAGATCACCCGCCAGGTTCATGCTGGGCGGATCATGAATAATAATGCTAAAATATTCGTCCGGAAATTTGGCAATCTCTTCGCTGCTGTCACCGGTGATACGACTGATGCCGGGATGATTGAACAACTCCTGCGACCAAGGGTTTGCCCGGGCCATTTCCAGAGAGCCAGGATCGAGCTCAATGGTAATCACGGCTGCAGCATTTTGGGCAGCGGCGATGGCAGTATAACCGAGGCCGGTAGCAGTATCGAGCACCCGGCCATGGATCGGTGCGGCAGCTTTGATCATCTCCAGGGCAGCCCGACGCGGCAAGATATCCTTGAAACGATGCATGGTAAAACCGGAAATCAAAAGCGCCGGAGCTTCCGCGGTGGGGAACAGACTAAAAGTGCGGTGGGTAGATTCCGAATAGCCACGAATCTCTTCGATGGTGCCGTTTTGCACCCGGAAGCAGCCGTTTTCTGAATCCACAATGGTCTGTAACTGCTCCCAAGCGAGCAGCGGCTGATTGTCCGTACCAATGCCAACCGGGTCGAGCCAGACTTCTTGCTGGCTGAGCCCAAGGTCAAGTGAGGCTATGGTCCTTTCCAATCCATTGGCTTTAGCCTGCAGCAACTCTGCAGCCTGAATCCGGGACAACACAGCGTAATGAAGCGGGAAATGATTGGACTTTTCCATGAATCACCAACTAAGGATGAATCGTCAGCATTCGCTTATTTGGCTTTTTTCAAAACCGCCATGATGGATTTCAATCCAGCAGTGGGTTCAGCGATCGTGTCGCAGACTCCGCCGGTGGTTTTGGCGATTTTGCTGAAGGCAGCATACATATCGCCCGAATTTTCAAATGTGGCTCCCGATGTGAAATTGCTTTTCGACTTGATATAGAGGAAATGGAGGGTCAGTGGGATCTGCTTGAAGAGTTCACCGATGGCGTCGACATCAACGGGCGCTTTCAGGTTGTCTGAAGCGAATAGCTCGTTGGCCCGCATGGCGAAAATGGGGGTTTCGCGCAACTGGTTCAGTGCATCGCGATTTGGAATCGGCCGGAATTCGCGTTCAAACAGCAGGATAATGTGATTCTGTCCGCGCTGATTGCGAAACAAGCCGGCGGTCTGACGCAACGCGGTTTCATTGACTTTTCGCAATTGCTGCAGGTCGCCAAGACCTTGACTATAACGCATGAACAGGTTACTCAAATCGCTTTCATCGTCTGCGGGCCCTATCCCCAACACTTTGGTTTCAATGGTGCGAACGACGCCTTCCATATCCTTGATGACCTGCTTGTAATTCTGCGCGGCCTGGGAGGTATCGCCACGCAGCTTGTCTTTCATCATGGCAATCAATTCGGCTTTCGGACGCGCCAATGTGGCCTTGGAGAAACTGTAGAGTCGTACCGGCGAATAGATGATCAGCAGGTCGTCCGGCCCCAACATATCATTGAAAATATACTTAAGCGCATCTTCCACCCCGCTGGAATTGTCGAGGAATTCAAAGAAGACGACAAAATTCCGTTGGCTGTCAGCAGCCTGCAGAACGCCGGACCCCACGGATGCGAGAACGATCAACGTGGCCAGGAAAAAAATGGAAACGAGTCTGAGCCGCATGTTTTCCTCCTCTAAAAATCAAAACAGAAAAATAATACCACAATTCCCTTGTCAAGAACAACTTTCACATGGTCGGGGACGCAAAACAAGTAATTTGTTCAAAAAACTAATGCTCCTTTGCCGACAGTATTCAACATCCCTGAGTGATTTTACATCATTTCAAATGGGAAGAAACAGAGAATTTCTCCAACAGTTTGAAATCGAGCGGTGAAGCCCCGGCTCCGTCCCCGATTTCTCGCGATTGCGTCGCTGCGGATCATCAAGATGAAACGCCGGGAGCTGATCAAGGAGCCTTGACGAGGAGCGGGTACGGGTTGATCGGCGTCCCGGTCCACCACTTCTTGTCCGGGTCGAGACGGCTGACGGCAAAGTGGAGATGGGGCGTATCCTTCGGCGCGTTGCCGGTCGTCCCCACGTAACCGACCAAATCTCCTTTTCGAAGCAGCTGACCTTCGTGGAGCCCGGGCGCATAACCATCGAGATGCGCGTAGTAGTAGCAATACCGTTCCTCCAGGTCGAACTCGTAGACCGTCAGTCCACCTGGCACGCTCGTAAAGAGCTTCCTCACGACCCCGTCGTCCGCGGCAAGCACCGGCGTCCCCCGCGGCGCGAGGATGTCGAGCGCCTCGTGCCGTCGGGTGCCGCCGCCTCGCGTTTCCGAGAAGGTATCGTTCAGCGTGCGGGGATCGACACCGGCCACCGGCATCAAGAGCTCATGTGGAGACGGAGCGGCCCTCGTGTCGCCCACGCTTCGGTGTTCCGCCACCGCTGCCGCCGCTACCATATGAGACGATCGGTCCTTCAGGGAGATCGTTTGTTCCCTCGTGCGGGGGTCAGCAGTTCTGTTGCGCAGGAAGAGCCAGCCCAGAAGGGCGAAGAGCAAGGCCCCGAAAAGAAGCGGGATGAGCCTCGCTGAACGTGCCGCCGCCCGCTTCACGGTCACCAGCGTGCCCGTTTGCCGCGCGTGTCGATGTGAACGACCGGGCCGTGCGCGGCCGTCGCGGGATAGATGCTGATCCCTCCCACGAGATCAGGATACTTCTTTTCCACGTTTTCGGCGGCAGCCGCCACAATCTTCGCGTCCGCGAGATCCACGTGACCATCCCCGTTCAGGTCATCGAGCCGGCCGTCCTTGTCGTCGTCGGGATAGACGTCCGCCGCGGCCCCATACAGGTGCCTGGAAATGGCGGACCGGCTGCCCGGACCGATATCTTTCGCGTTATATTGCGGCGTCCGGAAACCGCTCATGATGTGCAGGCCCTTCACCGGATGTCCTGCCTCATGCAGGGCGTCAATCACAAGCTCGAGCTTGTCGACAAGCTTCAGATCGAGCACGATGTACTTCGGCCAGACATCAAGCTGTCCCTTGGTGAGGAAATCTCCGAGGCGGAAATGCTCCGAAACCCGTGTCGAGGCGGTCGATTTCGTCACTTTGATGAAGCCGGGCGGCACCGCATACTCGGCTCTGCTGGCCGCGTATTTGGCGGCAGGCGATGAATCCTTAATGTCGCCCTCGTTCGGCCAGTTCCCCAGTACATAGGGCCCGATGCGGCCGTCCAGCTTCGCCGAGAATGGCGTGAGCAGAATGACGCTGGCGCCGATCGTCTTCCGGTTCGCCGGCCATTCCTCCGGCCATTTGAACGGGTAGACACCGGGCTCCTCGATGGTCACTTTCAGGCCGGCGCGCTCCAGCTCGGAGAGCCCCTCCCGGGTCTCGATGAACGCCAATAGCTTTCCCGAATTCCCGCCGATGCTCTGGTAACGAGTGGATGGAGCTTGCTCAGACGCGCCGGCGAAGGCAGAGGACGCGAGTGCCAAAAGAACGAAGGTGAAGACTGGGAGGGCACGCAAGGGGAAATCACTTCTCCAAGACGGCAGCTGCGCCCGCCGGCACAAGGTGGCTGAGCTCGAGCGCGTCCCAGTTCGTCAGCCGGATGCAGCCGTGCGACGTGGAGCCGCCGATGACCGACGGCTCCGGCGAGCCGTGTATTCCGTAATGCGGCTTCGACAAGTCGATCCAGACCACGCCCACGGGGTTGTTCGGTCCAGGCGGCAACTTGGCTTTCTCGTCGCTCGGCTCGGAATCCCAGAAGAGGGAAGGGTTGTAGTTGAAGCTTGGGTTCCAGCTAACACTGCTGATCCGCCACTCCCCGACCGGAAGCGGATCGTTCTCGCTCCCCACGGTCGCCGGGTAGCGTGCCATCACGTTCCCGTCCGGACCGAGGGCCACCACCGAATGATCTGTCTCGCTCACCCGAATGCTCATGCCATGCGTCTTCGCAAATGGCGGCCTCTCCACATTCGGAACCTGGATTTCGACCCCCGCCTTGTCGAATGCGGCACCGGGGTTCAGCGCCCGCAGCAGTCGCGGGCTCGCGTGGAATTTCTCACCGAAACCCTCGAGCGGCGATTCGAAACCCAGCGCGCTCAGCTTTGCCTTGTCTATCGTCTCGACAGGGAGTTTCTCGAAAGGGCCCGCGACGTCCTCGGAGGTCACGACATACGGCACAATGGACGGCGCTTCATCACGGTTCAGCTCGACCCAGGTCGTCGCCTCCACCCTTTCCTTTCCCCTCAACTGATGAGCATTGTTGAAGGCGGCCACCGCCCGTCGCGTATTGCCGCCGTAGTGGCCGTCAATCTCCCCCGGCGAGAAGTGGGCGCGATCGAGGAGAATCTGGACCCTCAGGACGGACGAGCCCGAGCTCCCGGCTGAGGGGAGTCGCGGCTTTCTCGACTGGTCGTTCGCGCGATGGGCGCTGAAGTTGGGCTGCGAGACTTTCGCGGCCTTTCGGTGCGCCGGGGCGGCATCGACCTGCAAAACCCCGGCGCAGAGCAGGATCGACAGGCAGCTCCTCTGCAATATTCGGCTAATTTTCACGAAACGACTTATAGGAAAATTAATTTTACCCATGCTTGCATTTTGAGGATAATTGTCTGAATTGTCAATAGTCCAGCACAAACTATCCGCCTATCCTGGTAGTCACACTATGGTTTCAGCAAGTTCTGACAGTGGCTGAAACCATAGTGTGACTATACCAACACTAGATGTTTTTTACGTCTTACCGATATTGTCAAAAACATAGTGTTGGTACAGATCTAGTTTGATTGAAAAAAGAATTTTTATCAAAGGCAAGCGCACTTTTTGTAATTTAACTGAAAAATAGCCGAAAACTGCTTACTACCTACTGCCTTTAAGGCGCATATGTCCTGTCGTGGGGCAGCTTATTCCACAAATTATCCGGCACGCTCGTCAGCATTTCCTGAGAATAATTAGGATTACTCGCGTAATTTTCAAGATTTGAATCCACCACATAGATTTTATTTTCAAGCGGAGAATATCTCGCCTCTTCACCTGACTGATAATAATTGTATTTATCAATTACCCTGTCCGTATTTGCGGCGAAGCTTCTTACCATACTAATGGTAATATCGCCCGTCTGAGATATTGTCTTTGACGCGGAGTTCAACCGGTCAAGATTTGCGCGCAGGTTCCCCATTATTACCGCGTTATCAGCGGTTATAGATAGCGCCATCGCGACAAGAACGTTAAAATTTCTGTCAAAAAGTTCCGGAACCGCAAACGCGCCGTAGGTTGTCACATATCCGCCCGGGACGCCGTATACCTGTGTTACGCTTACACATAATGCCGTACCTTAAGCGAAGTCCTGCGCCGTTAGTTGTTTCACCGTAGAAGTTTACCGCCTTTGATGGAACGCCCTGGCTCTGCAGCATCTTCATATAATCATAGTTTGGCTCAGCTTTGGATATTGAAGTGTTGGAACATTTCATCCATGGCATAAGCTGATACGTAAGATAACTCTGCGGATCAAATGTCTTGGGCTGATGATCATTCGATGTAAAGACGCCCATATCTCCGTCGGGAGAATGCGCGATAAAGAAATAATTTCCGCCGTTTGCCGGCCAATCGGGTGGGCACGCAATATACATCGTGCCGTCGGATGAGGCCTTTGTAACAAAACGGCTTGTATCAATTGTAGGCCTCATATTGTTTGATATTGCGGCGCCGCCATAGACCTTTCCCTGGTTTATGCCTTTATAAAATTCCTGGAGTTGAACTTTTAATGTCTTTAAAATTTGTTTCAGCGCGGCGTATTTGCCGTCAAAATTATTTTTTACATCCTCATATCCGCAAAAGATCCCCCGGCCCCCGTCTATGCTGACCATATAAAAACCTTTTACCGGTACTTTTTTATTTGTAAAAGTTGCCGACACTTCCGCCATGGTATTATTTGAATTTGATCTTTTAGCGCTTAGGGCGAGATCAGTATAAACTTTTTTTGCCATATCATAAACAAATCTTATAAAAGATAACGCCTGCATTTTGGGATACGCCCTTAAAATCGGCGTTAAAAAAACGCCAGTTGGACTTTGCAGGGAGGGTTTTACGTAAACCGTGCCGTCCGCTATAAACACATTCCAGCCGGCGGGTTTATTAAACGATATTCCTAGATCCTGATTTACATAAGTGTCATATCCTCCGGCAGAACTTACATTCACGTTATCTCCATCACGCCCATAGCTTTTGCCGGTATTATAGCTCTCCGCGACCATGCCGCTGCCGTTTTTCTTACACGAAATCGCGCCAACGCTATTTTTGCCTAGCAATATAAGCGCGGCAAAAGCAAAAACAACAACTAAAACAAATATTATTTTTTTATTTTTCATCTTGATAAACCTCCATTTAAGCAGCGCAAAAGTTCATATATTCTTTCTTTGACTGATAGGAAAATCAATTTTGCCCATAATTTAGGATTTTAAAGGGAATATATTGAAATTGCAATATGGTCGGTTCGCTTTGCGCTTTGTGCCCGGTCAACTATTTTTCAGCCTTTAACGTTTTGCCGTTTTTGTCAGCCAGCATTTTTTCCCAGGTCGTGCGGAAGATCTCGGGCATGTTCAAATGGTAAGGACATTTTTGCACGCATTCGCCGCAGGCCGCGCAATCCTTGTAGGTCTTGGCCAGGGTGTTGATCCGTTCCCAGACCCAGTCTTTCAGATCGTAGAGGAAGTAATAATTTTTCAAGACATGCAAAAAGGCGATCGGCAGCCCCTGGGGACAGGGCATGCAGTATTCACAACGCCGGCAAAATTGATCGCCCAGCCGGTCTTTTTCTTTTTGCAGGCAAGCGGTTTCGGCAGCGGTCAATGGCGAAAGATTCTCTAAGGCGGCCACGTTTTCCGTGACTTGCGTTGCGGAATCCATACCCGGAATCGCCACATCGATGCCCTGGTTGAAAATGAAACGGAAATTCAAATTGATTTCCCTGATGTTGCCGCCGCCGATCGGCTTCATGGCGATCACCCCCACTTGCCGTTGTTTGGCCAGTGGAATCAGGTCGGCCAGCGCATCGGTTTCCATGAAATTGCAGGGGATCTGAATAGTTTCAAAGGGGAACCTCTCGAGTGCCTTGGCCACTATCCGCGGTTTATGCCCGGAAAGGCCAATATGGCCGATCTTGCCTTGCTCTTTGGCCTTGATCAGCCCGGCTACAGCCCCATCCGCAGCAAGAACTTTTTCCAGATCATTTTCACTGGCAATGTTATGGCATTGGTAAATATCAATAAAATCTGTTCGCAATTGCTCTAAGCTGAAATCGATGTCCCGTAAAATAGCTGCCGTTTCGCGGCTGAAAGATTTACTGGCGATTATTACGTGATCTCTATGGCGGGAAAGAATCCGCCCAAACTTGCTTTCACTGTCGGTGTAAATGCGCGCGGTGTCAAAAAAATTGATTCCCGCGGCTACGGCATTTTCCAAAACCAGATCTGATTGATCCAAGGACAAACGCTGGATGGGAATTCCGCCCATGCCCATGCGCATGATTTTTAAACCGGTCGCCCCTAATTGCACTTCCTTTGCAAGTTCTTTCTTTTCCGAGTCAATCATATAAATTCAATCCCCTTTCTTTGACCATACGGTAAAACAAATTCAAGGGAAAGCCCATGACATTAAAAAAACAACCGTCAATCCTTTCCACAAATATGGCGGCCCGGCCCTGGATAGCGTAAGCGCCGGCTTTATCCAGAAAATTTTCATGATCCAGATAAAAATTGATCTCACTATCAGCAAGTTCTTTAAAATACACGGCGGTGCGTGATATTTTAAAACGGGTTTCACCCCTATACATCAGGGAAATTCCGGTCAAAACCTCGTGCCGCTGACCGGAAAGTTGGCTCAACATCCTGAAGGCGTCATCACGATCCGTTGGTTTGCCGATCAATGAATTATCAAGCAGAACGACAGTATCGGCGCTGATGAGCAAATGAGAATAAAATTTCTTTTTGTAGACCTCGATCCCTTTGGCTATGGCCACCCGCTCCAAAAAAACTACGGGGGATTCATTGGGTCTTATAATTTCAGCGATATCCGGAGTAATGATTTCTGGGTTCAGGCCGATCAATTGCAAAAGTTCTTGGCGCCGGGGCGAAGCCGAAGCCAAAACAATTTTCATTTTTTAAAAAACTCTTGAATCTTGCTTACTGACGAAGCGGCAATAGCCAGATTTTTTCCGCCCCGCAAAAACAGCTTCAGTTCCGCCAAAGATTTTATTTTGTGATTGGCATAAATTTTCATAATCGTTTTCGGTCCAATGCCCTTGATCTGCGACATCTCATACAGGCTTTCAGGAAATTTTTTCAGCATTTCATTCAGGACTTGCAAAGAACCGATAATGACCAAATCTTCCAACTGCTGTGCCAGTATTTTACCGATGCCTTCGATTTTCGTTAAATCATCTCCAGCCAAAAGCATATCCTCTATGGCAACCGGATATTCATTGATGCTTCTGGCGGCCCGGAAATAGACATTGATTTTTGCATCATTTTCATCATGCAGTGAAAGAAAAAAAACCACTTTATCAAAAGTCCTGGCGATTTCGTGATTGGTCATGGGATAATTTTTTTAATAACAGTTTTTTCTTCAGTAAATTTCATAAGTTGAATCATAACAAAGTTTTGCTAAAAAGTAAATTTGACTTTCAAGTCAATCTTGCCTAAAATTCAGCCATGCACAAAATCGCCTTTTCGGGAATCCCGGGCAGCGGCAAGACGTCGATATTAACTGAAGTTAAAAAAATACTTTCTTTTAAATCTCGCGTTGAGGACGTTCCTGATATCAGATTGAGCAGCCCTTTTGACTTTGATCAAAAAGCCGGCTTTATCAGCCAATTTTTTTTCATCAGTAATCAAATTAATGAAGAAAACATCCGCTCATTGAACCAACCAGACTACCTTCTCTGCGATTGTTCGATTCTGGATCATTGGCTGAAATGGCAAAAATTTCTGGCCGATAAAAAAACCAAAGGCCAACCAGAAGAAAAAAACAAGCTGCTGAAAAACCTTTACCAATTCTGGGTTCCCTCATATGCCGTGATATTCAGGATCCGGGTCGACAGCAAAGAACTGGAGAAAAGGATTCCAAAAAGCGGATTGCGCGCCAATGAATTTCGCCACTCCCAGCCAATGGATGAGCTTTACAGCCAAATCATCCTGGCTGATCAGATCAATGCGATCGATATCTGGAATCACCAATCCATTGATGAAAGCGCTCAGGAAGTGCTGAAAAAAATTGCCGATTTGAAACTATTGTAGAAATTTAATGCCTTTTTAAACAATTCAGGAGGACAAATTGCGGGTCAAGCTGGCCGGGTTCAACGTGGACAACGAAATACTGAAACAACTCAATCGTTCCGGTCTTGTCACGGTAACCCCGGAAACGCTCAGCGCCGCCTATGCCCGCATCAGCCGCAGCCCATTGCCTATTGACCAGCTCAGAAAAAAAGCCTGCCAGGATGTCGAAAAAGCCAGAAAATCGAACCAGAAAATCATTTTTGCCATGGGACACCATTCGGTGGCCGAACATGCGGTTTTTAATTTCGATATCATGGGGATTTCCCGTCTGGCCCTGGAGGAAATTGAAAGATTCCGCCTGGTCTCATATACCGAAAAATCGCAGCGTTACGTCACCATGGCCGGGGATTATATTCTGCCCGGCGAAATCAAAGATCCGTCACTCAAAAAACTATTTCAAGCAACCATTCAACGGCAAAACCAGTTCTATATAAAGGCTTTCTCCACAATCACCGGGCAATTGCAAAAGCGCTATACCCAAAGCGGTAAAAACGTGCCTGACCAAAAACTGCTGGAAGGCATGGCCAAGGAAGATGCCCGTTATATCCTTTCCCTGGCCACCCAGGGCCAAGTGGGCATGACGATCAACGCCCGCAACCTGGAACATCTTTTTCGCCGCTTCAATCTCAGCCCCAGAGATGAGGTGCAAAAACTGGCCGCAAAATTACACGCCCTGATTATGCCCATAGCGCCATCGATCATTCTGTTTCCGCAAGCGTCGGCCTTTGACCGTGACGCATATGCCGCCTTGGAAAAACACTTGCATCCCGTGCCCGTTGCCGCGCCAATGAACACTTCCCGGGAACCCGAGATTGTTTCCTGCACCAAAAACAGCGACGACCTTATTCTGGCATCATTTTTGAGCATCGGCAAAAATATTTCTTTTCCAAATGCCCTGGAACTCGTTCAAAAAATAAGCCTTAATAAAAAAAAAATCATGTTCAGGGATTTTTTCAGTAAAATCCAATTTTTTGATGCGCCGCCGCGGGAATTTGAAATGGCCGATATCACCTTTCAGGCGCTGATCAGTGCCGCTAATTTCGCCCAACTCAAACGCCATCGTCTGGCCACACTCATAGCGGGCGACTACCTGCCGGAATTTGGAAACACTCTGCCGGAAAGCGTGGCTGCCGCTGGTCTGGACAATGAATTTAGAGAAATCATTGAGCAAACCAACAACGCCTATTTTAAAATAAAAGCAAAGCATGGCCCGGCCGCCGATTATATTTTAACCAATTCCCATTGCCGCCGCGTGCTGATGAAGATGAATTTAAGAGAGATGTATCATTTTGTCCGTTTGCGTGACGATGAGCACGCCCAATGGGACATCCGCCATCTGGCCCATCAATTAGCCCAAAAAGTTAAAACAATCATGCCGCTCAGCGCCATGATGCTTTGCGGCAAAAGCGACTTCGGTCAAGAATATAAAAAAAATTACCATAAAATTTAACCCAGCAAAGCTGCGAAGTCCCCTGCAAGGGGGGATAAGAACCTTAGATAGCAAATTCAAAATTTATTCTAAAAAGCTAACAAATTTTAGAATTTGCTATAAGGTTCTAAATTCAGGACCTGGTACCCATATGCTCTGTCTGCTTCGGTCCCCAGCCAATAAGGATAATTTATTAACTGCAGATAAAAATAAATATTTTTGTTGACAAGGTATCTCGATTGAGATACTATATTAATGGAGGTTGAAGATGGCAAAAGTAGATTTTATCAGGGCCCGGGTGGAGCCAGTGACCAAGCAAAAAGCGGAAGCAATTTTTAAGAAGCTGGGGCTTTCCATTTCCGAAGCCGTCAACATGTTTTATAACCAGGTTATACTGAACAGGGGGTTGCCTTTTGAAGTCAAAATCCCGAACGAGTTGACCCTGCGCGTTATGAAGGAAACCGAGACAGGGAAGAATCTGACCAAGTGGAACTCTGCCGCCGATTTTGTAAAAGAAATGGAACAACGTTCCGCTGAAAAGTAGCTCTGATGCTGGAGCTGCTCACAACCTGCTGATCTACAAGAAAACGGACAAGGCCATCATCGCCGAGAGAACCGGGAGTCATTCGGAGTTGTTCAAATAAGCCGCTCTGGGCTTTTTATTGCCCATCGCATGACTTCAGCTTTCCCGAATAAAGTCACAAAGTCCAGCCCCGTCCCCGGTTTCCCGCGTTTCCCTAAAGTTCATTTTTGACGTGCAACAAACCGCTGAGACCTAACCCCGGAGATACGTTATGCATAATTCCATTTGATATGATTTGTCAAATCGTATCAACATTTTCAGACCAATTGAAGTATACTCTAATTGGCTGTCAGGGGTTGTTTCTGTTAAGCGTCATTTCAGAGCCTTATAGCAAATTCTAAAATTTGTTAGTTTTTTAGAACAAATTTTGAATTTGCTATCTAAGGCTCTTATCCAGCTCTGCTGGGTTAGGGTTGGTAAATTTATTTGTTGACATTTTCCTTAAAGGGTCATAGACTATATCCTGACACATTTTATAATGCGAGGGTCAAATGCCAGGTCAACGCATTGGTTATATCAGAGTCAGCAGTTTCGATCAGAACCCCGAACGTCAATTGGAGAATATTTCGCTCAATAAGGTCTTTACCGACAAGGCCTCCGGCAAGGATACCAAGCGGCCTGAGCTCGAGGCGCTCCTTGCCTTCGCTCGTGAGGGAGATATTGTTGTTGTGCACAGCATGGATCGCCTGGCTCGAAACTTGGACGACCTGCGGCGGCTGGTCCAAATGCTGACCAAACGGGGCATCCGGATTGAGTTCGTCAAGGAAGGGTTGCATTTCACCGGCGAGGATTCGCCCATGGCAAATCTGTTGCTCTCGGTAATGGGCGCCTTCGCTGAATTTGAGCGGGCTTTGATCCGCGAGCGCCAGCGCGAAGGAATCGCCCTGGCCAAAAAACGTGGAGCATACCGTGGCCGCAAGAAAGCGCTATCGCCTGAGCAGGTGATCAATTTGCGCCAGCGGGCCACTGCCGGCGATCAAAAAGCTGCCCTGGCGCGCGAGTTTGGCATCAGCCGCGAGACCTTATACCAATACTTGAGAACGAATGGCTGACCATGCCGAAAACACAACTGCAGAGTGCCAGGTTACACGATCCAAAGAACTGCGCCGGGCGGCAAACGAAAAGAAAAAAGTAATAATGAAAGACCTAGTACTGATGTCCATATTTTTTAAGCGATTAAAGATGCGATCTTGATGCTCGGAGCGGGTGTGACGGAAAACAAGTGTTTTCCGTCACTTTTCTACAAGGGCAAGCCCAGTTGAATTTTAACCGCTTTTTCGATTGCCATCATGTCCTTAGACGATACCGATCCTATTTTATCTTTCAATCGTTTCTTGTCGGTTGTCGTGATTTGATCGGCCATAGCTTTGCTATCTTTCCCATTCAGCTTAATTATTGCTTCGCTTGGATAGCAATTTTCGACATTACCGGTCAGGGGAATTATTTGAACCCGGTTCAAGAACTTGTTTGCGGAATCATTACTGATGATAACAGCAGGGCGAGTTTTTTTGATCTCTGTTCCGATCGAGGGATCAAGATTTACCCACCATACTTCACCGCGTTTCATTCTTCACATCTCCGATCATGGCATTGCTCCATTCAAGGGCTTCTTCTTCCCGCTGGCGGTCAGCCGCCATGGTTTTATAGGCATCATCAAGCGGATCTCCGGTGACTAGGGGTCTTATCAGCTCTTCTATGAAGTGGCTGATCTTGCCGCGGCCAACAACACGTTGTAGGCCCAAGTAAACCTGTTCATCAATGGACAAAAGTAGTTTCTTCTGCATTTTGCACCTCGATATATAATATATAATATATAATATATTTCTACAATTGTCAACAGATGGCGGCTGGTGACACAACTGTTGGGTCTAGCCCAATACTTGAGATCGAATGACTGATCATCCAGAAACACAATGTCGATTAACACCAGGTTAGGCAGCGCGAGCGAATTTGTATCGGGAATGATTTGGCCTTTCATTTTAAATCATATTTTCAGCAAATGCTGAAAAATTTTATTTGCTTAAATTCGCTTGACAAACGATATTTTTCATCATATTATATATTTTCAGCAATTGCTGAAAGATGGTATATAAATGAAAGATATTGAGAGTAGTTGTTCAGAAAAAGCCCGGGATTCTTTGCGGGGATATTTGGAGAGAATCGCCTTTATCAGCGATCTGCAATGGAAAAAAGAGTTTCGTCTGGCCAACCTGGAAGCGGATTGGCTGGTTACCATGAAGATCGCCGATCAATCGCGCCAATTGCTTGTGGAAGTGAAGAACAGCGGGCAGCCGCGGCTGGCGCATGAAGCCGTGAATCATTTGCTGCGTCTGAAAGAAAAATTGCCCCAGGCATATCCCGTATTCATGGCACCTTTCATATCCGAACGTTCCGCCGAAATCTGTATCCAGGAAAACGTCGGCTATGCCGATTTTGCCGGGAACTGCCGGCTCGAATTCGACACTGTGTTTATCGGGCATCGCGGTCAGACTAATCCTTTCATTCAAAAGAGGTATTTACGTTCCTTCTATTCGCCCAAAGCGGCCCGCGTATTGCGGGTGCTGCTGAAGGATCCGCGGCAAGCCTGGAAGTTACAACCCCTGGCGCAAGCAGCCCGGGTGAGCCTGGGGCAGGTGGCCAATGTCAAAAAAATGTTGCTTGATCGGGAATGGCTGCAGGCTGTGGATGATGGAATTCTATTGCGGGAATCGGGAAAACTCCTGAAGGAATGGAGCGAACATTATTCCTTCAAAAAAAATTTCATGCAAGAGTATTATTCTTTATCAGCCATTCCGGAAATCGAAGCGAAGATCGCTACTTACTGCCGTAACCATGATGTTGACTATGCCTTTACCGGTTTTTCGGGGGCAGCCCGCCTGGCGCCAGCGGTCAAGTACAACCGGGTCATGGTCTTCATCGCTGGTGATTGGTCAAAAATAGCGCAGGACCTTGACTTCAAAGCTGTGAGCAGCGGAGCCAATGTCATGTTTCTGAAACCGTTTGACGACGCGATATTGTTCACCTCCGAGTCAATTCAAGGCGTCCGCATTGCGGCACCGATTCAACTCTATCTGGATTTGATCGGGTTTCGCGGCCGGGGCGATGAAGCGGCGGAAACCTTATTCCTGGAAGTGATTAAGAAAACATGGTAAAAAAATCAAATTTCACTGAAAACAAGGTTGCTGCGGCGCGAGGGGTTTTGGGCGAAGTATTTCAGCTGTTGCACGAATACCGGTAGCGCGACCTCTCGCTGGATGCTTTCTGTTCTTTCTTGAAATCAGGGGTCATATATCCTCGCCGATGTTGATCTTTCATGACCGCCTTCGGGACAGCCGAGTAAACTCAACCTGCGCTCCTGCGGAGATCAGCGCGGCGCGCAGTCGGCGCTCTATTCCGTCGTTTTACCGTCGAAGTGCTCGTTATCAGCCTCCGCATCGGCGCGGGTGTGGTGAACGACGCCGTCCCGGTGGTTCGGGGGCGAATAGAGCGTATAGAGCTTCAGGGGAACATTGCCGTTATTTATGATGTTGTGATTCGTCCCAGCCGGGACGACTATTGCGAACCCCGCGCGGATCGCCGTCCGAACGCCATCGAGGACCGCTTCGCCCGTCCCCTCCTCCACGCGAAAGAACTGGTCGAGTTTGTGCACTTCCATTCCGATCTCTTCCTTGGGCTTCAGCGCCATGACGACGAGCTGACAGTGTTTTGCCGTGTAAAGCACCCGACGAAATTCTTCATTCTTGACGGTGATGCCTTCGATGTCTTGTACATAACCTTTCATAGCAATTCCTCCTTGTCAATAAATTACAGGTGACCCTTGCATTCCTCCCCAGGCTTACTTTGGCATCAGCTGCTGCAGGCGTTGCGGCTCCTCTCCCAGCCACTCCGGGTTATGGGCGGTACCGTCGAATATGGATGAGGTCTTGAATGGCTCGAAATCGCCGCGCGCCGCTGCCGCGGCGGTTTTCGACAGCAAGGACCGTACCTCCTCAACGCTCATCGGGCGAAACGTCCGCACTGCTTCGCATGCCTGATCCAGAATCTCCATGCTGTCGATACCCGTTATGACCACGGAAACGGGCAGATGCAGCGCGTAATGCAGGCACTCGATCGGGGTCACTATTTCAGACTTCAGCAGGATCCCGTTCGCCATGCTCTTCATCCCGAGGACCCCTGTGTTCCGCCGTACCAGTTCCGGCAACACCTCTTTTTCAAAACTCCGGTAATGCGCGTCCATTACATTGAGCGGCATCTGGACCGCATCGAAAACAAAACCGTGATCCTCCGCCACGTGCAGCATATGCAGATGGATCCTCGGGTCCTTGTGCCCCGTGAAACCGATATAGCGGAGTTTTCCCGCTTTTCGGGCCTCCACGAGCGCGGCATTGGCCCCTTCGTCATCAAAGATCCTATGCGGGTCTTCGTAACGAAGCACCTCGTGGTGCTGGACGAGATCGATCATGTCGACCTGGAGGCGACGGAGCGATTGGTCGAGCTGCCTCGTTGCTTCTTTCTTTGATCGGCCATCGATCTTCGTCATCAGAAATACCCGGTCCCGGTAACCATCGCGCAGCGCTTTGCCCATGCGGATCTCGCTGGCCCCCTCGTTGTAATCCCAGCAGTTATCCATGAAGTTGATGCCGCGGTCTACGGCAGTGCGAATGATGCGGATGCTCAATTGCTCATCCACCCCCTTCAAGCCGACATGCCAGCCCCCGATCCCGATCGCCGAGACTTTCTCTCCCGTGCTGCCAAGCGTTCGGGTGAGCATCCCTTGCATAGGTGTGGTGTTTGACATGGTTTCACTCCTGTTGGTCAGACCGTCCACGACAATATCTTTTACTGGCTAACTTTAAGAAGTTCCAATTGTTACAATTTTTCATTTCCTTCAGCGCCCAATTCACGTTAGTTGGGCCACTTCCGACTTGTTGAGCTCAAGCTTATCTTTCGCGAGTTTCTTCAGATACTTTTCGAGCTTCGCGGCGTCTTTCGCGACAAGCGCCTTGTGAATATCGATATCGAGTTCCATGATTTCCAACCGCCTGTAATAATCCAGTGCCTCCTTCAGATGAGCAATAACGATCTTGCCTGTCAGGACCGGGTGGTTGTTCGTCACGTTTGCCTCAGGGTATCTCGTTCCGTGCTCAAGCTCAACTTCAAGCCCATCTCGAAAATCCTCGGCACCGATCCTGATGCCCGCCGTGCCTATCGCCGCCTTGATCTTTATGGCTTCTTTCACGCGCGGCGCCACTTTCTTAAGAGCTGCCCAATTTCTGATGCCCAATTCCTTGCACACTCTTTTCACTTCGTCCTTCGTGACATAGTCAGGAAGTTTCATATTTCCACCTTCTTGGAACGGCAATCTAACGCTGAAGAAGCTTCATGGTCTCCCGCATGAACGCGGGAAGATCGTCCGGTTGCCGGGACGTGACCAGATTGGCGTCAACAACCACCTCCCGGTCCTC
>Ga0209540_10000336_pt1 | contig 47882 bp, 41 predicted proteins | sample BarGraIncu01121A_FD_184501 | JGI IMG/M metagenome (GOLD analysis project Ga0209540, IMG submission 184501) | Arctic peat soil microbial communities from Barrow, Alaska - Barrow Graham LP Incubations 011-21A (SPAdes) (version 2) | ecosystem: Environmental > Terrestrial > Soil > Wetlands > Peat... | reverse complement strand
GGGAGAAGTTATGGATTAAGTAATGAAGAAAGACCAATAAAGTTAAGACGTTACACTATGGGATGGATTAACTATTTTAAGATTGCAGACATAAAATCATTACTTAAAACAGTGGACCAATGGATGCGACGACGAATACGAATGGTTTATTGGAAGCAATGGAAGAAGGTTAGAACTAGACTTAGTCAACTAATTTCTCTTGGTATTGGGAAAAGTAAAGCATTGGAATTCGCAAACACAAGAAAAGGCTATTGGAGAATCTCCAATAGCCCAATCATGAGTCGCTCATTAACAAATGAAACTCTAAAGAAACGTAACTACATATTCTTTTCGGATTATTATAACCACGTTAAATCCGTAAACTAATGAAACGCCTTATACCGAACGGTACGTAGGGTGTTGTGAAAGGGGCGAAACATTTTAATTGTTAGCCTCTATTCGATTTTAAAAATTATAAAATTTAAAAACAGTAATTTCTTAGGCTTTTTCTTCATAAATTTAATATGAAGTATTTTGTGAGGTGATTGTATGGATAATAAATTTTATAAAGCGAAAGAAGTAATAGCTAGCAAATTAGATTTGCCAAGAGATATACTGTTAGATTTACCGAAAATTACTATTTTGGCTAATAATGAAATAAATGTAGAAAACCATAAGGGGGTAGTAATCTTTGAAGAAGAACAAATAAAAATAAATTCAAACGTGGGCCCTATTTCAATATATGGCAGAAATTTTAAAATATTATTTATAGGGGGAAACACAATAACTTTAAGTGGCAACTTTAAGTCTGTTGTGTATGAAAATCATGAATAATTTCAAAAAATATAAAAAAGGTACTATTACAATGGAAATTCAGTCACTGATACCTGAAAAATTCATAAATTTACTATGGAAAAATGGTGTTGTTGTAAAAAACATTAAAAAAGTTAACATAACAACTATAATTTTAGAAGTAAGATTAAGCGATTATGGCGGAATTAGTAAAGTGGCAAAACGAACCAATACTAAGGTTAAGATTATAGGACGCAGTGGGGTATCCTTCTTTTTACTAAAATTAAAAAGCAGAGCTGCACTTCTACTTGGAGTAGTTTTATTTATAAGCATAATATATTATTTGTCCACATTTGTATGGAATATAGAAATTAATACAGAAAATTATATAAGCCCATATGAATTACGAAGTCAAATTAAAGGTTTTGGAATAAGACCAGGACTCAGTAAAAAAGATATAGATGTATACGCGCTTGAAAATAAAATCACAAGAAATAATGATGAAATAATGTGGGTAAAGGCAAGGATTGACGGTGTTAAGCTAAAAGTTGATGTAGTAGAAAGACAATCACCACCTATCATAACGAGTAACCAAACACCTTGCAATTTAATAGCTAGCAAAGATGGGATAGTATCTAGAGTATTTACAACCGAGGGTACAGCCATTGTGACGAGTGGACAAGTAATACAAAAGGGAGATATATTAGTTAAGGGAGAGCAAGGCAAAGAAGGCAGTGTTTATCCTGTGCATGCAGAGGGAGAAGTTATAGCGAGAACTTTTTACGAGGGAATTAAAGAAGTTCCTTTAAATAAAATAACAAAAGTTAAAACTGGAAACAGTATAAGTAATTTATATATTAAAATCGCAAATAAAAAAATATATCTTAAAAATAGCATAATTCCATATACTAATTATGATAAAATAGAAAATAGCAACAAGTTTGTAAATAAGGAAACCTATTATGAGGTTGAAGAAAAAAATATATCTGCTGATTCAACTAAGATAATAAAAGAAATAACTTCTAATATATTGAAAAATTTAGACAAAAATGTAAAAGTTATAGACAAAATTGAAAATGTAAAAAAGGAGAAAGATAAATATTTAATAAAGGTGCTTGTTGTTGCTGAAGAAAACGTTGCGTCAGAAGGAAGTATAACACCAAAAAAAACTAGTACACCAGAAAAAGGTAGTGCTCCGGAATGAAATATCGAATAAGAAAAGAATGGTGTGTAAGAAGACAGATGACGCATAAGAAGAAAAATATAAATTAGTATATTTTAGTTTACTCGAGGAAAAAAGGTGGGGGATAAGATATGAAAAATCTTAGGGAACTTATGAAGCTTAATAAAGCAAAACCATATTTGGTTTTTATAGTAACAGCGATTATAATGTATTCAATTTTAGTAACAGCATTAGTTCCAAAAAGGTATACCTTAAACATTGGGGATATTGCAAATGTAGATATAAAAGCTACAAGAGAAGTTGAAAATGAATTATCCACAGAAAGTGATAGAACTAAGGCAGTAGAAGGTGTAGGAATAAAAACTATTAAAACTCCAGTAAAGGAGAAGGCCATAGAGAATATTAGTAATTTATTTTCTAAGTTAGATCAGTTAAATACTATATCTAATGGTAATTCATCTGCGAATAGTAATGGAAGCACTACTTCGAAAGTATTATCAGAAAAGGAAAAAATAGATTCACTCAAAAGTAAAAATTCGATTTCTGATTTTACCTATGAAAAATATCAGACTTTAATAAATTTAAATAGTAAAGATTCAGATGAATTGGAAAAATTTCTTAAAACAACTATGATAACCCTTTATGATTTAACAACAATAAATGAAAATAAACCAGATGAAATTGTACTGGCGCGAGGCATTATTGCAACAGCTTTTAATAACACAAATTTCCCGAAAAATATAAGAGAAATAGGAATGTCTATTGCAAATGGAGAGGTTCATCCTAATACAATTTATGATAAAAAAGGTACAGACTTGTTAATAGAGGAAGCAAGAAATAGTGTTAAACCTGTCATGATCAAAAAGGATCAGATTATTGTAAAAGAGGGGGAGCCAATAACTGATGAGCAAAAGTCAGTTCTAGAATCATTAGGCCTCCTAGACAATACTAATAATTTTGAATGGTCATTATATTTAAGTTTAGCGGCACTCGTTTGCCTTGTGATTTTACTACAATGGTATTATTTATATAAATACCATCCAAAAATATTTAATGATATAAAAAAAATAGTTATGCTTAATATTATTAGTATAATAGCAATATTGTTGGCAAGAGTCTTAGGTATAATATCTTTGTTTGTAATTCCACTTGCTTGCGTACCCATGCTTATGGCCATTTTAATTAACGATGAGGTATCAATAGTTTTAAATATTCTTAACTGTATATTAATTAGTGTTGCAGTTAATTTTAACTTTGAAATTACAATATTAGCGCTGCTGAACTCCATTGTGGGGGTAATGATGCTCAAGAAAATGCAGCAAAGGAACGATATATTATATTCATCTATATTTATTGCAACTATAAACTTAATGGTTTATCTATCTATGGGTTTTTTACTAAGCAATAGTATAATTGATGTCTTAAAAAAGGCGGTAATAGTGTATCTTGCAAGTCTCATTTCGGGAGTACTCACTATAGGGTTTTTACCATTTTTCGAAAGTTCTTTTGATATAGTGACTACAGTAAAACTTTTGGAACTATCTAACCCCAATCACCCACTACTAAAACGTCTACTTTTAGAAGCACCTGGAAGTTATCATCATTCTATACTTGTAGCTAATCTTGCGGAGGTTGCAGCAGAAGCAGTTGGGGCAAATCCAGTTCTTGCAAGGGCTTCTGCGTATTATCATGATATTGGTAAGATAAAGAGACCGTATTTTTTCAAAGAAAATCAATTAGGAAATGATAATCCACATGATAAAATAACTCCTAATCTGAGCACACTTATAATTATTTCGCATGTAAAGGATGGATTAGAACTTGCAAAAGAGTATAAAATACCTAAGGTAATTCAAGATGCAATTAGGCAGCATCACGGTACAACATTAGTTAAGTATTTTTATGTTACAATGAAAAATTCTAGTGATAATCCAGATGAAATTAAGGAAGAAGATTTTAGATATAAGGGACCTAATCCTGGAAGTAAGGAAGCGGCGATTATAATGTTGGCAGATGTTGTAGAAGCAGCTGTAAGATCAATTCTAAATCCTACAAAGGGTAAAATTGAGGAAATGGTTAACAATTTAATAAAAAGCAGACTTAATGATGGACAATTAGATAATTGTGATTTAACTTTAAAAGATTTAGAAAAGATTCGAGCGTCATTTTCAAAAGTGCTTTCAGGAATATATCATGAGAGAATAGAGTACCCTTCAGAAAAATGGCAAAAGGATAAAGAACATGAAAATAAATAATGTAGTAATGTAGCGCAGATGTATATTTGCTATATATTTTAATATGACTAAGTAGAGGAGTAAAAATAAGTATGATTTTTATTGATAATAGGCAAAATAAAATTGAAGTTACTGATGAACTTAAAAATGATTTAAAAGATGTAATTGAGTATACACTTAAAGAAGAAAAACTATTAATAGATAATGAAGTAAGCGTTATTCTTATCGATAATGAAGAAATTAGAGAAATAAATTTATGTCAGAGGGGAATAGATAAAATAACAGATGTGCTATCCTTTCCAATGCTACATTACCCTGAAAACAAAGTTTTTAAAGAAGTGTATATAAATTACAAATTTGACCAAGGTGATTTATATGATGAAAAGCTAGTAATTGGTGATGTTGCATTATCCTTGGAGAGAGCTAAACATCAAAGTGAAGAATTTGGGCATTCTTTTACTCGTGAATGCACCTATCTTACAGTGCATTCAATTTTGCATTTGTTAGGGTATGATCACATGGAGGAAACTCAAAAAAATATTATGAGAAAAAGAGAAGAGGAAATATTGAACGAATTTAAAATATCTAGATAAAATGTATTTATGGTTATATCATGTACTTTTATTATGAGAATATTTTTGAAGGTGGTTAAGTATGAAAGTTAAGAAATTAGTTGATAGTTTTAATTATGCTATTGAGGGAATCATATACTCAATTCGCACACAAAGAAATATGAAAATACATATGGTATCTGCAATGCTTGTGCTTACTGCCACATTTTTTTTTGACTTGTCCAAAATAGAACTTTTAATTATAACTATAACTATAACCTTAGTAATAGTAGCTGAAATGATAAATACAGCAGTAGAATGCGCAATAGATGCTACAACAAATTTCTATCACCCACTCGCCAAGATTGCTAAAAATGTGGCTGCTGGTGCGGTGCTAGTAACTGCTATAAATTCAGTTTTAGTGGCATATGTGGTATTTTGGGATAGAGTAACTCCGCTTAATAGAACAGTGATGTTAAAACTTAAAAAATCCGACCCTCACATGATTTTTTTTATATTAGTTATAGTTTGTATTGCGACTGTTGTAGTTAAGGCAATATATGGTGAGGGAACACCGCTTAAGGGTGGTATGCCAAGTGGTCACGCTACTATAGCTTTTTCAGTAGCGACAACCATAACATTAATAAGTAATGAGCCTTTAATTATGGTATTATCATATTTAATAGCTGTGATTGTTGCACAAAGTAGAGTTGATTCAGAAATCCATTCTATAATAGAAGTGGTTTTTGGAGGTGTATTTGGAACCTTATTAACATTACTGCTATTTAAAGTTTTAGGCTAATTGACGTTTGTATAATTAGAGACAAAATCCTAAATATAATTATAATATTATTGAAATACTAATAATTAGTGATATAATTGGTATACGTGAAAAACACGTATAAATGTGAGGGTTCACGAATGCGTGGTTTTTTACATTAAAATTATGTATATAGGAGTGTATTAATGGATTATAAAAAATTAGCTGAAATTGCAATAGATGCTAGAGAAAATGCATATGTGCCTTACTCGAAATTTAAGGTAGGAGCAGCAGTTTTGACTTATGATGGGTCAATATATACTGGGTGTAATATAGAAAATGCTTCCTACGGGGCTACTAATTGCGCTGAGAGAACAGCAATTTTTAAAGCTATATCTGAAGGTCATAAAAAAATCAAAGCTATAGCTATAGTGGGAGATATGTCAACTAATACCTATCCTTGTGGTATTTGCAGACAAGTTATTGCAGAATTCGCAACAAAAGATATTCAAATTATATTAGTAAAAAACGAAGAAAATTATATAATAAAGACCATGGATGAAATATTACCAGGTGCTTTTACTAAAGAAGATTTATTAAAGTAAGATAGAGAATATTTATTAAATATTATTTACTTAAGATAATTAAAAGGAGGATATATGTTTAAATCAGGATTCGTAACTATTATTGGAAGGCCTAATGTAGGGAAATCTACATTAATAAATTATATTATGGGGGAAAAATTATCTATCGTCTCTAGTAGACCCCAAACTACAAGAAATAACATACAAACTATTTTAACAACTAAAGAATCTCAAATAATATTTGTAGATACTCCAGGAATGCATAAACCTAGACATAAACTAGGGGAATATATGGTTAAAGTAGCGAAACAATCTGCCAATGAAGTAGATGTTATATTATTTATAACTACACCAAGTGATGGAATTGATAAAGGCGATATTCATATTCTTGAACAGTTTAAAGACACTAAGATACCAGTGTTTTTATTAGTTAATAAGATAGATGAAAATACTCAAGAGAGAGTAGCTAAAACTGTTCAGGGTTACTCGGAGTATTTTAATTTTAAAGAGATAATACCAATAGCTGCAATAAAAGGTAAAAATGTTGACATAGTTACTAAACTTGTTGAGGAAAATATTCCTGAAGGTCCATTGTATTACCCAGAGGATATGATTACAGACCAACAAGAAAGATTTATTATAACTGAAATCATAAGGGAAAAGGCTCTGAAATTATTGTCTCAAGAAGTACCTCATGGAATAGCAATAGAAATTATTTCTATGAAAAGAGATAAAAATGAATTGTATAATATCGAAGTTAATATGCTTTGTGAAAAAGATTCTCATAAGGGAATAATAATTGGAAAAGGTGGAAAAACCTTAAAACAAATATCAACTTATTCAAGACAAGACATAATGAAATTTTTAGGGGAAAAAGTGTATTTAAGATTATGGGTAAAGGTAAAAAAAGAATGGAGAGATACTTCAAGTATTTTGAAAGAGCTTGGATATAAGTAGGGGATGTTATTCTGTCAATTTTAAAAACTAGAGCAATTGTCATAAAAACGCAAGAGTTTAAAGAAAATGATAAGCTTGTTTGGCTATTTACTGAAGATTATGGTAAAATAACGGCTATAGCTAAGGGTGCAAGAAAAAATAAAAGTAAATATATATCATCAACATTACCTTGCTCTTATGGAGAATTCGTGCTTTTTAAAGGAAAAAATTTATGCACAATAAATGAAATTACAATAATAGATTCTTTTCAGCAATTATTAAGAAACCTGGACACAATAACATATGCCTCATATTTTAATGAATTAATTGATATTGGAATGGAAAAGGATGAGGTTAATAGAGAACTTTTTAGAGATTTAGTTTCTGCATTTTATTTTATAAAAAATGAAGTTATGGATATAGAGGTCTTAGCTAGGGCGTTTGAAATAAGAATTCTAAAGGCAACAGGTTATGCATTAAATTTTAACCAATGTGTTAAATGTAGAAAAAAAATAAGCATGTCTAATAATATTGATTCCATATCATATGGTCCAATTTGTAAGGAATGTGAAAAGGTAAATAGTATATATATTTCAAATCCTACATATAATACATTAAAATTCTTAAATAATTTTGGTATGGATAAAATTAATAGAATTATTGTGTCTAAAACATCTAAACTTGAGTTATATAAAATTTTATCTTTTATTATCTCTCAAAATTATACAAGGAAGCCGAGGAGCTTAGAAATGTTTAATTACTTAACAACATTTCAAAAGGAAAGTCACCCACTGTTATAAGTAGGTGTTGCAAATTATAAGGAGGTTGATTTTAATGGAAGGAATTACACTGGAAAAAATTGATATTATTAAAGAGAGAACAGGAGTTTCATACACTGATGCTAAGGAAGCATTAGAAGAGTGTGATAGTGATGTAGTTAACGCTTTGATTTATATCGAAGCAAAACAAAAAAAATCAAGCAAATTTAATATGGAAGAAATGTATACTACTAAGGATGAATTTCTTTCTTGGATTAAGGATGTAGCAAAAAAAGGTAATGTATCAAGGATAAAAATAAAAAAAGATGAAACAGTGGTTATAGATATGCCGGTTAATGCTGGCATTGCAGCAGGACTATTTGGATTAATTTACCCTTCTCTAATTGCTATAGGATTACTCACCGCAGTATTAACAAAAGTTACCATTGAAGTAACAAAGGCAGATGGTAGTGTAGAAGTGATTAATACCATTATTAAAAATACAGTTGACGATGTAGTAAGCAAAATGAGTGATATAAGTGAAGAAGTAAAGGGAAAATTCAATGAAACAAAAGACAATTTTAACAAAAGTAGCAAAGAAAATAAAGATAGTAAAGAGTATAATAATGAGAATGTATACCAATATACAGTAAAATTTGACAAAGAAGAAACAGAAGAAACAGAAGAAAAAAAAGAAGAAAAAAAGCAAGAATAAGATTGTTTCTTTTTTTCGTGTATATAAATTTATGTGTATATAAATTTTATTTTTATAAAAGCTGGCAATTATTATTTGTTGGCTTTTATAGACGTAAAAAGATAACTTTGTTAACAAAAAAGTGATTAAAAGTATTACATTTAATTCTAAAAACGTGGTATAATGTTATAAATGGCATGTGGAATTTTAGAAAAATATGGATTTTGCAAACGTTTATATTTTAATGTATACCATTTTTTGCCTATCATAATGAATAGTTTATAATCGAAGGAGTTGCGTGCAAATGGAAAGTAAAAAGTATGTTTACCTTTTTAGCGAAGGGAATATGTCAATGAAAAATCTTCTAGGCGGAAAAGGTGCAAACCTTGCAGATATGACGAGCCTTGGAATTCCTGTTCCTCAGGGATTTACAGTTACTACTGAAGCTTGTAATAAATACTATGAAGATGGTGAATTAATAGCAGCTGAAATTGTTGGTGAAATTCATGCTAAAATGACTGAACTTGAAAAGATTACAGGTAAGAAGTTCGGAAGTTTAACAAATCCATTACTTGTATCAGTTAGATCTGGCGCAAGAGCATCAATGCCCGGTATGATGGATACGATTTTAAATCTTGGGTTAAATGATTCTACTGTAGAAATTTTGGCGAAAAACACCAATAATCCAAGATTTGCTTATGATTCTTACAGAAGATTTATCCAAATGTTTGCTGACGTTGTTATGAACATTGAAAAAAGAAACTTTGAAAACATGATGGACAAGATGAAGGAAGAAAAAGGCGTAAAATTTGATACAGAATTAGATGCTGATGATCTAAAAAAATTAGTAATACAATTTAAAGAATTTTACAAAGAAAATCAAGGTGAAGAATTTCCAAGTGACCCAGGAGTTCAATTAATAGAATCTATTTCTGCAGTATTTAGATCATGGGATAATCCTCGTGCTATAGTATATAGAAGATTAAATGATATTCCAGCAGCGTGGGGAACAGCAGTAAGTGTTCAAGAAATGGTATTTGGTAACAAAGGAGAAACATCAGGAACAGGTGTTGCATTCTCAAGAAATCCATCAAATGGAGAAAAAGAAATATTTGCTGAGTACTTAATGAATGCACAAGGTGAAGACGTTGTTGCAGGAATAAGAACACCGCAAGATATATCAATGCTTGCAAAAGATATGCCGAAAGTATATGGCGAATTCATGGGAATTGTTAACACACTTGAAACTCACAATAAAGACATGCAAGACATGGAGTTTACAATTGAAGATGGAAAATTGTACTTTTTACAAACAAGAAACGGAAAGAGGACTGCACAAGCTGCATTAAAAATTGCAGTAGAACTTGTTGAAGAAGGATTATTAACAAAGAAAGAAGCCCTAATGAAGGTTGAGCCAAAACAACTAGATGCACTGCTACATCCTAACTTTGATGCAGTGGAATTAAATAAATCTACAGTAATAGCTAAAGGTTTACCAGCATCTCCTGGAGCTGCATCTGGAAAAGTTTGCTTTACAGCCGAAGACGCTAAAGCAAAACATGAAGGTGGCGATAAAGTTATACTTGTAAGGCTTGAGACCTCACCTGAGGACATTGAAGGTATGGTGGCTTCAGAAGGTATACTAACAGTAAGAGGTGGCATGACATCACATGCTGCAGTTGTTGCAAGAGGAATGGGAACTTGCTGCGTTGCTGGTTGCTCAGATATAAAAGTTAATGAGAAAGCTAAGAATTTTCAAATTGGACAAACGTTATATCATGAAGGCGACTTTATATCAATGAATGGAAGTACAGGAAATGTATATGCTGGAGTAATTAAAACAGTTGAACCTGAAATAAACGGTTATTTTGAAATATTTATGGGTTGGGCTGACGAAGTAAGAAGTCTTAGAGTTAGAACTAATGCTGATACTCCAAAAGATACTGCGCAAGCAATTAAATATGGAGCTGAAGGTGTAGGTCTATGCAGAACGGAACATATGTTCTTTGATACTGATAGAATAATGGCTTTCAGAGAAATGATAGTCGCTAAAGATGAAGAGTCAAGAAGAGTAGCACTTGAAAAACTATTACCAATTCAAAGAGGCGATTTTGTAGGAATTTATGAAGAACTTAAAGAAAAACCAGCTACAATTAGATTTTTAGATCCACCACTACATGAATTTTTGCCTCATGATGATGAGGACATAAAAAACTTAGCAAAGGAAATGGGAATAACTTTTAAAGATTTAAAAGCTACAGTTGAATCATTACATGAAGTTAACCCAATGATGGGACACAGAGGATGTAGACTTGCAGTATCATATCCTGAGATAGCTGAGATGCAAACTAGAGCGATTATTGAGGCAGCTATAGATGTTAAGGCAAGAAAAGGATATAATATTGTTCCTGAAATAATGATACCTTTAGTTGGGGAAGTTAGAGAATTAAAATTTGTTAAAGATATAGTAGTCAGAGTAGCTGATCAAATCATAGCTGAGTCTGGTAGCGATTTAGAATACATGGTTGGTACAATGATCGAAATACCAAGAGCGGCACTCACAGCTGATATAATAGCAACAGAAGCAGAATTCTTCTCATTTGGAACAAATGATTTAACACAAATGACTTTTGGATTTTCAAGAGATGATGCTGGAAACTTCTTAAAGGATTACTATGAAACGAAAGTTTATGAGTTTGATCCATTCCAAAAATTAGATCAAACAGGAGTTGGTAAACTCGTTGAAATGGCAGCTGTTCTTGGACGTAAGACAAGGCCTAATATAAAACTTGGAATATGTGGAGAACACGGTGGAGATCCATCGTCAGTTGAATTCTGTCATAATGTGGGACTCGATTATGTATCATGTTCACCATTTAGAGTTCCAGTGGCAAGACTTGCGGCTGCTCAAGCAGAAATAAAGAACCCAAGAAAAAAATAGTATTTATTAATTAGATATATTTAAGTAATTATCAATAAAAAGCCACCGCTTGCAGTGGCTTTTTATTTATAAACAATTTAGGTGCTTTTAAATTTATTTTTAATATAGGTTTTAAATTTTTCAACAAAATCTAATTGATATTCATTTTTGTTAGTGGCATTTTTTAGTAGATTCAAAAAAGCTTTTTTATTGCATTTATTAATATTACCGTAGTAATCTCTTGATATTTTCCAATACCTTTGGGGGAAAGCTAAATAAGCAAGAATATATTTATAATCATCTAAGCTTAAAGGTAATACTTTATCATATAATTCTAAAAAATTTATTGCTAGCTCAAAATCCCATTTTGTACTGTCTCTTTTAAGTAATCGCCTTAAACAATAAGAAATATCATGAGCGCAATAGTCATTTCTACATTTGTCGAAATCAATTACCCATATTTCATTATTAGTGTCAAAAATAATATTTTTATTAACATAGTCAAGATGACACAATGATCTTGTAAGATTATTCAACTTTATATCATAAGCAAACTCAGAAGAACACTTAGCGAGAGAGCTTCCTGAATTAAAATGTTCAAGATACAGCTTTGAGAAGAGGTCATTGTATTTATAAGCTAAATTAGAAAAAGTAAGCAGACTTACATAGTGTTTATATATTGAAGGGCTTAAAGGACTGTAGTCCTCCTTCATGGAACTACCACAAATAGGCTTAAAGTTAATACCTACTTTATGCATATTTGCAAGATTGGTACTGCATAATAATACATGATCAATATTATCGTAGTCGCATTTTATGCCATTAATCCAAGGGGTAAGTATAAATAACATATTATTATAGTTTACAAACCTACTATTAGTATTTGTAGGGATGATCCGAGGCACATGAATATTGTTCCGGTACAACCATTCTATAGCTGAGTATACAAATAGTAAGTCTTTTATTGAATAATAAACTTTTTTTAAACAATAACACTCATCGATGTATTGTACTTTATATACTGCTCTTTGTTTATCAGTATTTTTAAATTTAATTTGTTTGATATCGGCATTAGTTAAATTATATTGAGGCAAAATGTATTTTGCTACATTTTCTTCAGATAATAAACTTATGTTATTAACGTTTTTAACCGTAGAGGGCATCCTAACACTCCTAAAAAATTATTACATTATTAGAATATTAATAAAATTTAAATAATATACGTTTAACTTAAAAAAAGGGAAATTAATTTGAAATGTAGAATACTAGTAAAGTAACTTAAAAGAAAGTAACTTTAAAGAATAACAAATCTACTTAGTAACTGTTTTTTTTAAAAGATGCCTAAATTAAAGAAAACATGAATAATTGCAGACATAGTTTTGGATTTAGGAGGGAATTTATGAATATCCGTAAAAAAATTGAAACTAATGAAGGAAACAGCATTATACAATATGGGTCATTATCCATAGATTCAAAGGGCAGAAAAAAATTAGAGAAGAAGGATGATGTAAGAACATGCTATATGGTGGACAGAGATAGGATAATACATTGTAAATCATTTCGTAGACTTAAGCATAAGACTCAAGTATACATAAAGACCAGTAGTGATCATTATAGAACAAGATTAACACATACTCTAGAAGTTGCACAGATAGCTAAAACTATAGGGTGCGGTATAGGCTTAAATGGAGATCTAATAGAAGCTATAGCATTAGGACACGATATAGGGCATGTCCCGTTTGCTCATAATGGTGAAGAGGTGCTTAATAATATTTTGCCTGGAGGGTTTAGGCACAACGAAAATAGCATTAGAGTGCTAACAAAAATAGAAAAATTAGGTGAAGGACTTAATTTGAGCGAGGAAGTACTAGATGGGATTCTTAATCATAGTGGTTTTTCACAAGATTATGGAAAGGCGAAAACACTCGAAGGTCAAGTTGTTAGATATAGTGATAAGATTGCATACGTGAATCATGATATAGACGACTCTATAAGAGCAAAATTATTGACAGAGTCAATGCTTCCCTCGGATTCTGTTAAAGTATTGGGTGAAGATCATGGCATGCGAATAGATACTTTGGTTAAAGATTGTATTTATAACACCATAAATAACTTAGATAGGGGAAATATAGGTGTATCACTTAGTGAAAAAGTTGGAAGTGCATTAGCTGATTTAAGAAATTTTATGTTTAAAAAAATATATAAAGGTGAAATGTTAAAGGAAGAAAGACAAAAGGCACAATTCGTGATTACGAATGTATTTACATATTACTATAATAATCCAATGGCTATGCCGGACTTTTACAAAAGTATAGTTAATGAAGAAGGCTTATATACAGGGGTAGCTGATTATATTTCCGGTATGAGTGATGATTATTGTTTAATGCTTTTTAATAATTTATATGTACCTAAATTTGTTATTTATTAAAAGATATGAATAAAAAAAATTTGATTTGGAAAATATATTGATGAAATTTATAAATAAAAAAAATAAATATATATAAATTGAAGGAAATTTGTATTTTATAAAGAATATATTATAAGCAAACAAAATTATTATAAAAAAAATAAAATTAAAGAAGGATAATTGAGTTTTTTGTCGAATAAAAACATATTGTGGATTTATATAAGTAAGGTGGTAATAATCTATTGATTGCTGAAGATGTTATCCGAAAAATAAAGGAACAAAATGATATTGTGGATGTAATATCTGAAAGAGTTAAACTTAAAAGAACTGGGAAAAATTATACTGGCCTTTGTCCTTTTCATAATGAGAAGAGCCCGTCGTTTACTGTGTCTCAAGATAAACAAATTTATAAATGTTTTGGATGTGGGGAAGCTGGGAATGTAATCAGTTATATTATGAAGGATAGGAATGTAACTTTTCCGGAAGCTGCAAGGGTACTAGCCGAGAGAGCTAATATTAGTATAGAAATTGACAATGAAGAAAATAATGCACAAAAAGACATGTACAATAAAATGTACAAAATTAATGTAGAAGCGGCTAGGTATTTTTATGATAATTTAAGGAAGGATAAGAAGGCTGAAATATATTTTGTTAACCGAGGTATCACAGAAGCTACTATGAGGAAATTTGGTTTAGGGTTTTCTCTTGATAAATGGGATGGATTGTTATTAAACTTAAAAAAGAAAGGATACTCCGAATTAGATATACTTAATATAGGATTAATTGTTAAAAGTCCTAAAGGGTCCTATTATGATAGATTTAGAAATAGAATAATATTTCCGGTGTTCGATTATAGGGGCAGAGTCATTGGATTTGGAGGACGGGTTTTAGATGATTCCAAACCTAAATATTTAAATTCACCAGAAACCACCTTATTTCATAAAGGATTGCACCTTTATGGATTAAATTTTGTAATCAAAAATAATAAGTCTCGAACAATAATAATTGTAGAGGGATATATGGATTGCATTTCACTTCATCAATATGGGTTTTATAATGTTGTTGCGTCTCTTGGCACTGCACTCACTATAAACCAATCAAAATTATTGAAAAAACATGTAGATAAAGTTATTATTGCTTTTGATGCTGATTTTGCAGGTAAGGCTGCAACGTTAAGGGGACTTGAAATATTAAGAAATGAGGGATTTGATTTAAGGGTGCTAATAGTTCCAAAAGGTAAGGATCCTGATGAGTATATAAAAAACAATGGGAAACAAGCTTTTCAGAAATTAGTTGATGATGCTCTTCCTTTAATAGATTATAGGCTTAAAAGAGCAGGTGATGGAATAAATTTTTCAAATAGTGAAATGATAATACAGTATGTGAAAAAGGTTACCGAAATTATTCTGGATTTAGATCCAGTTGAAAAAGATGTCTATATAAAAAAGGCTTCTGAGGAAACAGGAATTAAAGAGCAAGCAATATATGACTTATTAAGCGAACAAATCAACAAAAATTCAATAAAAATGAAAAAAATGAATATACAACAAGATTTTGGACAAAAATTATATTTAGAGCCAGCTTATATTAAGGCTGAAAGAAATTTATTAAAATTTATGTTTATAAATGAAGAAAATTGTGATTATATCACGGAAAACATGTCAGTGCAGCAATTGGTGCTTGAAAGTCATAAAAGCATATATGCATTAATTGTGGAGTATAAAAAATTAGCAAAAGATGATAAAATTAAAAATATTGAATTTATGTGTAAAGATATAGAATGCACAAAAGAATGGATAAACACTATGGAAATTGAATTCTCTTTGGATGAAGAGGATCATAAAAAACTTATAAATGACTGCATAAAACAACTGAAAAAATTCAAGTTAGAGGAGTCGAAAAAAGAAATTATGAATAAAATCAAACAATATGAATCAAAAGGAATGCTTGAAGAATCTATAAAACTTGCACAACAACTTATAGAATTACAAAAAGATCTAAAACAATTATAGTATTTGGGAAGGAGGTAATATTATGAAGGATAAAAGTACAAAAATGACTATAGTCAAAAAGCTTATCGAAAAAGGCAAGAAAAAAGGATCATTAACTTATAAAGAAGTAATGGATGAACTTTATGAAGTGGATTTAAGTCCAGAACAAATAGAAAAAGTTTATGAAGTCTTAGAATCAATGGAGATAGATGTTGTTGGGGATATGCATGCAGCTGCTGCGCCCGCTACGGGAGCTCAAGCAGAGACAGAACCTGAAACAGAAGAACTTGATGTTAGTATACCAGAAGGTATTTCTATAGATGATCCAGTTAGGATGTATTTAAAAGAAATCGGAAAAGTTTCACTATTATCATCAAGCGAGGAAATTGATCTTGCTAAAAGAAATGAAGAAGGAGATCTTGCCGCTAAGAAAAAACTAGCAGAGGCTAATTTAAGACTCGTAGTAAGTATAGCTAAAAGATATGTTGGGAGAGGAATGCTATTTCTAGATCTTATTCAAGAAGGTAATTTAGGCCTAATAAAAGCCGTAGAAAAATATGATTATAGAAAAGGATTTAAATTTAGTACTTATGCAACCTGGTGGATTAGGCAGGCAATAACAAGAGCCATAGCTGACCAAGCAAGAACTATTAGGATACCTGTACATATGGTTGAAACTATAAATAAGCTTATTCGAGTATCCAGGCAATTGCTACAAGAACTTGGACGCGAACCTCAACCAGATGAAGTTGCTGAAAAAATGGAAATGCCAGTGGGAAAAGTTCGCGAAATTATGAAAATTGCGCAAGAACCAGTGTCGCTTGAGACCCCTATTGGAGAAGAAGAAGATAGTCATTTAGGAGATTTTATTCCTGATGATGATGCCTTAGCACCAGCAGAAGCGGCTGCGTTTACAATGCTAAAAGAGCAATTAATTAACGTTTTAGATACATTGACCCCTAGAGAAGAAAAAGTTTTAAGGCTAAGATTCGGTCTTGACGATGGACGTGCAAGAACCCTCGAGGAAGTTGGAAAAGAATTTAATGTAACTAGGGAGAGAATAAGGCAGATTGAGGCAAAAGCTTTACGTAAATTAAGACACCCAAGTAGAAGTAAAAAACTAAAAGATTATTTAGATTAGAACAATTTAGCAAGACAAAAACAGTTTAAGTGGGGTGAGAATACCTTATCTAAGCTGTTTTTTCATGTATACTAATGGATAAATATTTACAAGGTGGATTTATTTATGATATAATATGCTTTAGAAGGTGATTAAATGGATAGTTATACATCAAAGCGAGGACGCGGGTTAGGGTCTATGCTAATGATGACTGCATTATACAATATATTAATTTTAATATTGTTCCAATTTACTAACTCATACATTGTAGACAATTTATTAAAGCTATTATTAATTTTTTGTAATATATATCAAATATACTATATTGTGCTGTTCCAATCACTAAAGTGCACTATTGATAGTGAAAATCTTGTAATTTATGCTATTTGGTCATTGAAAAAAATAATTTTACCATTAAGTGAAATTGAAGGATACACTCTATCAACGGGTACACTTAAAGGCGTTAGGCTTTATGGAATTGCAACGAATAATTTTGCAATGGGAAAATTTGTTATTGATAAAATTGGACTATCTCGAATGTTTGTAACTGATAATAAAAATGTTTTTTACATTAAAACAAAAGATATTAATTATGCAGTTTCGCCTCTAGATTATAAAAAATTTGAAGAAGTATTAATATCTCACAAATTAGATAAAATAGATTGGAGTTTTGCAGCAAATAGTAGCTATAATCTTCATAAGGATATGCATTTTATTATACCTTTAATGATGGTTAGTATAATAATACTAACTTTAACACTAAATCCATTTATATTATATTTAAAACATTTGATACCTGATATTATGCCATTAAGTTTTGATGCCAATTTTAAACCAATAAAAATGGGTACAAGTAAACAATTTGCATTTACTCAGATGGTTTACGGAGTACTAAATATGGCTTTACTCTTTTGTATGTATTATGCAAGTTATTTTTGCGCAAAATATGATAGAAAATCAGCATATAAATATATTTATTTGTCACTAATTGTAGCAATAGTATTTTTAATTATGCAGGTTAAAATATTAATTAACTTTAGATAAGGATGAAAATTATGGAACTTAGTATAAGATTAAAAGCGATTGCAAGTATGATAGAAGAATGTGATAGTGCTATCGATGTAGGCACGGATCATGGTTATGTCCCTATATATTTAGTTAAAAAATCCATAATAAAAAAAGCTATTGCTTCTGATATAAATAGAGGTCCTGTGGAGAAAGCAAAAAATAATATTGTAATTAACAATACGCAAGGGCAAATTAGTTGTAGACTGGGAAGTGGATTATCCACAGTTAAAAAGGGAGAAGTGGAAATTGCTATTATTGCAGGAATGGGTGGCAATTTAATAAGAGATATAATAGACGCCGACTTAGATGTTGTTAAGGAATTAAAATATCTGGTACTTCAACCAGTTCAAAATGCAGAAGTTTTAAGAGAGTATTTATATAATACAGGATACGATATCCTTGATGAAGAAATTTGTTATGATGATGGTAAGTTTTACGAAATAATTAAGGTAAGATATAATACTAAATCTGTATCACTAGATAGTATATATTACGAAATAAGTAAAATATTATTAGACAAAAGGCAAATAGGTATGAAAAGATTTGTAGAATTTAAGTTGCAAAAATATTCAAAAGTATATGATACTTTAAATGAAGATACAATCTTATCAAAAAAAAGGAAGAAGCAACTTTATCATATTACATGCAAACTTAAGGAGTTTTTAAAATGGTTTTAGAGGTAAAAGATATTGATAATATTATGCAAAGGTTCGCACCAACTGTACTAAAAGAAGATTATGATAATGTAGGATTGATGGTTGGGGATAAAGAGGCACAAGTTACAAAAATTTTAATAGCATTAGATTGCACAATGGACGTAATATGCGAGGCAGTGGATAGAGGGTGTAATTTTATATTAACCCATCATCCTCTTCTTTTTGTAAAACCTAAAATTATTACAAAGGATACCCTAGTCGGAAAAAAAATTATTGAGCTAATAAAGAATGGCATAAATGTATACTCTAGTCATACTAATCTAGATTCTGTCCAAGGTGGTTTAAATGATATTGCCACAGAAATCTTAGGGTTTTGTAAATACAAAATCATTGAACCATCAAAAAACTTTAATTCTACTGAAGGTTATGCTGGTATTGGTAGATTAGTAGTTTTAGATGAGCCTATACGGTTGGAGGAGTTATGTGAGAATGTAAAAAAAGCATACAATGCAGAATTTATAAGATATGTAGGTGACCATAATAATTTAATAAAAACTATTGCTATTATAAATGGCAGTGGAGAAGACTATTTTGATGAAAGTATGAAGTTAGGCGCAGATTGTATTATTACTGGAGATACTAAATACCATCATGTTAGTGATTTATCGGAAGAAAATATAGCGCTAATTGATGCTGGTCATTTTGCAACAGAGTGTATACCATTTAAAATATTTGGAGAAAAGTTAAAAAAACAATTGATAGAAAATGGATATGATAATGAGGTTATATTTTCTAGAAATACTTTCGATCCATATAAATTTAGGTAGTAAAATCATCTCTTGGGTCGATGTTACTGTTTGCTTTTGTTTTAATAGTATGATATCATTGTTTTTGCGAGTAAGCCAGACAATCGCTGCTGAATATTGTCTTCAATAATTCAGGAGAGGAAAGTCCGAGCTCCACAGGGCAGGGTGCTGGGTAACCCCCAGTGAAGGCGACTTTAAGGAAAGTGCAACAGAGATATACCGCTAAAGGTATTCTGAAAATTTAGTTTACTAAACTTTTAGAATATACTAGCAAGGATGGAAAGGCGAGGTAAGAGCTCACCAGCGCACTGGCGACTTTGCGGCTATGTAAACCCCACTTGGAGCAAGATCGAATAGGAGAACATTTTGGGACGGCCCGTCTCGTTCTCGGGTGTATCGCTTGAGCTTATTGGTAACAATAGGCCTAGATAGATGATTGTCTAATACAGGACTCGGCTTATAGGCTTAGTCGCATCAAATGTAAAAATTACTCACTTTATAGTGAGTTTTTTTATTTTATAGAAAAATAGAACTTTTAAAAATAAAAAAGGATGGCATAAGTATGTTATCCTTTTTCTGGGTTAGCATTACTAAAGTATGAAGCATACTAAAGTATGAAGCATACTAAAGTATGAAGCATACTAAAATATTAAAATTCATGTTTGTTATACATGTTAATTTTTGCATTTTAATATAATTATAGAAAAATTAAAAGCAATTTTATTATGAAATATACTTTTATAATTAGACAAAATATATTATAATATTATTATAACGAATTATAAAATAAATTTAATCTTTAATATTCGTATAAATTTTAATTTTTGGAGGTATTAATCATGGAAAATAAGATATATAGGTTATATGTAGAGAAAAAAGCGAACTATGATATTGAAGGTGAAAAAATATTAAGAGATATAAAAGTAAATCTGGGCATAACGAGCTTAGATGGGCTTAGATTAGTTAATAGATATGATATTATGGGAATCTCAGAGAAGCAGTACCAAATGTCAAGGAATACAATTTTTTCAGAACCTACAGTAGATAAGGTTTATGATGAAGAACTAGAAATTCAAAGCTATGATACGGTATTTGCTATTGAATTTTTGCCAGGTCAATATGATCAGAGAGCAGATTCAGCTGCTCAATGTATACAAATTTTAACTCAAAATGACCAACATATAGTTAAAACTGCAAGAGTTATTATATTAAAGGGGAAAGTTACTGATAGTGAATTAGATAAAATTAAAGGATATTGCATAAATGCCGTAGATTCTAGAGAAGCAGATTTGGAAAAAAAGAAGGACTTACAACAGAATTTTAATGAACCACAGCAGGTAAGTATAATAGAATCTTTTACTAATATGAATGATATTGAGTTAGCGGAGTTCTTAAAAAGTAATGGTCTTGCTATGAGCTTTGAGGATTTAAAATATTGCAGAGAATATTTTAAGGAAACTGAAAAGAGAAATCCAACTATAACAGAAATAAAAGTTATAGATACATATTGGTCTGATCATTGCAGACATACAACTTTTAATACTGTAATTGATGATGTGTGCATTGAAGAAGGAAAATATTCCAAACCAATTAAGATGGCTTATAAAGAATACTTAGATACTAGAGATTTTGTATATGGTGAAACAAGTCGAGATGTTACATTAATGGATATGGCTATTATTGGTCTCAAAGATCTAAGGAAAAAAGGAAAACTAAATGACCTTGATGTTTCTGATGAAATTAATGCTTGCAGCATCGTAGTTACAGCGAACATTGATGGAGAGAAGGAAAAGTGGCTAGTAATGTTTAAAAATGAAACGCATAACCATCCTACTGAAATAGAACCTTTTGGTGGTGCAGCTACTTGCCTTGGCGGATCAATAAGAGATCCATTATCGGGCAGAAGTTATGTGTATCAGGCATTGCGTGTTACAGGATCTGGTGACCCAAGGGCAAAAGTTTCGGATACTATTAAAGGTAAACTTCCACAAAGGAAAATTACTCTTGAAGCTGCTCATGGATTTAGTTCTTATGGAAATCAAATAGGAATTGCCACAGGACTCGTGTCAGAGGTTTATGATGAAGGATTTGTTGCTAAGAGAATGGAAGTAGGGGCAGTTATTGGAGCAGCACCTTATAGTAACGTAGTAAGAGAGAAGCCGCTAGCATCTGACGTAGTTATACTTCTTGGTGGTAAAACAGGTCGTGATGGATGTGGGGGAGCTACAGGGTCATCTAAGAAGCATAGTGAGAGTTCATTACTAACTTCAGGGGCAGAAGTTCAGAAGGGGAATGCACCTACAGAGAGAAAAATCCAAAGATTATTTAGAAATCCTAAGGTTACAAGACTTATAAAAAGATGTAATGATTTTGGTGCAGGTGGGGTTTCAGTAGCTATAGGAGAACTGGCAGATGCACTTATAATAAATTTAGACAAAGTTACTAAGAAATACGATGGACTTGATGGCACAGAGCTTGCAATCTCCGAATCCCAAGAACGTATGGCTGTTGTTGTTAGAAAAAAAGATGCTGATGTATTTATAAAACTTTCGGAAGAAGAAAATTTAGAGGCTGTAGAAGTAGCACAAATAACTGATGATGATAGGCTTAAAATGGTATGGAAGGGAAAAACAATTGTTGATGTAAGTAGAACTTTCTTAGATACCAATGGAGTAAAGCAACATAATAATGTGAAAGTTGCAGCACCTAAGGAAAGTGAATATTACTTTTCAAAGGCAATAAAAGAAAACTTAGGAGAGGCAAAATCAATAAAAGAATTATGGAATTCAACGTTGTCAGACTTAAATGTTTGTAGTAAAAAAGGTTTATCTGATAGGTTTGACAGTACTATTGGAGCGGGCTCTGTATTTATGCCTTTTGGTGGGAAATATCAAAAAACACCAATTCAGTCTATGATAGCAAAACTACCTGTACTCAAAGGAGATACAAATACAGGCACAATAATGTCATATGGATACAATCCTAAGCTAGCAAAATGGAGTCCTTTCCATGGAGCGGCCTATGCAGTAATAGATTCTGTAACAAAGGTAGTATCCAGTGGAGCTGATTATGAAAATATTAAATTGACATTCCAAGAGTACTTCGAAAAATTGTCAAAGGAGCCTTATAAGTGGGGTAAACCATTTTCTGCACTTTTAGGGGCTTTCCATGTTCAAAAACAATTCAGTATAGCAGCTATTGGTGGAAAAGATAGTATGTCAGGAACGTTTAATGAGATGAATGTACCACCAACGCTTGTATCCTTTGCAGTAGACGTTGTAAATACAGATAAGGTTATATCTCCAGAGTTCAAAAAGGGAGGTAGCCAGGTTGTTTTAATTCATTCAAGTTTATGTGAAGATGGATTACCTGATTTTGAAAAGCTTCGTGAAAACTATAAATTAGTAAAGGCATTAATAGAGGGTGGCAAAGCATTATCAACCTACGCAGTAGGAATGGGAGGGCTTGTTGAGGTTATATCAAAGATGTGTTTTGGTAATAAAATAGGATTTACATTTGATAAAGGCATTCAGGTTGAAGATATATTTAAAGAGGATTACGGCAGTATAGTAATGGAAGTAAATAAGGACTCAATTAATGATCTAATTAAAGATAACTTAAATATTAAGATTCTAGGTGACACCGTATCAGAGCCATTTATAAAAGTATTAGGAGAAACTATTGCTTTGAAAGATGCTTTAAATAGTTGGGAAAAGACTTTAGAAAGTGTATTTAGTACAAAAATAGATACTCCCAAAGTAATTATTAAAGATGAAAAAAGCTACTTAAGTGTCCAAAATTCAAAGGTTATATCTACTCCTACAATTAAAATAGCAAAACCAAGAGTTATAATTCCAGTGTTCCCAGGTACTAATTGTGAATACGATTCTATGAGGGCTTTTGAGAAGGCTGGAGCAGCCGTTGAAATTATGGTATTAAATAACTTATCATCAAAGCATATTGAAGAATCTATAAAAATTATAGCAGATAAAATAAAAAATTCTCAAATTGTAATGCTACCAGGTGGATTTAGTGCTGGTGATGAACCAGATGGTTCAGGTAAATTTATAGCTACATTTTTTAGAAATCCTATAATACGAGAAAGTATACATCAATTATTAGAAAATAGAGATGGTTTAATGCTCGGAATATGCAATGGCTTTCAAGCATTAATAAAGCTTGGACTACTTCCATACGGAAAAATAACTGATATAACTGAAAATAGCCCAACCTTAACATATAATGAAATTGGAAGACATATATCATGTATGGTGCAAACTAAAGTAGTATCAACAGTATCTCCATGGCTTAATAATCTAAAAGTTGGAGATTTGCACTGCATCCCAGTATCACACGGAGAAGGCAGATTTGTAGCAAATGATGATGTAATTAAAAAATTATTTGAGTGTGGTCAAGTAGCTACTCAATACGTAGACTTTGACGGAACTCCAAGTTATGATATAAACTTTAATCCAAATGGTTCAATGCATGCTATTGAAGGAATTACTAGCCTTGATGGAAGAATTTTTGGTAAAATGGGTCATTCTGAAAGAGTTGGATTAAACATTGGATTAAACATTGGTGGAAATAAGGATCAAAAATTATTTGAAGCAGGAGTAAGATATTTTAAATAAAATACGAACAATATATTTAATTGAAGTAAATATTTGTACTCAACTAGCATTAAACACGAACGTTGTTATTAGTATCAATATTAATGTATTGACTTAGTAAAAGATAGATGTTAACATTAAAACGTAATTAATAGGTAAAATATAAATATTTAGTTCATCGATATATTTCTAGGAATATGGCTTAGAAGTTTCTACGAGAGGCCGTTAACTTCTCACTATTGGTGAATCTTGAATGACTTTGTAAGGGGTATGAATTATACCCCTAATTCAAGATTACACCATTAGAATAACTCTTTTTATGGTGTAGTCTTTTTTTTATTAGCAATTATAAAAGTTAAATACTTTATTAAAGTAGGAGGTAACAAATGAAGGTAGGAATTATTTTTGGAAGTAAATCTGATATAGATATAATGAAAAATGCTGCAATGGCACTTAAGGAATTTGGAGTGGATTACGAAGCTCATATTCTTTCAGCTCACAGAGTACCAGAAAAATTAACGCAGGTAATAAAGGAAATGGAAGATAGAGGGGTAGAATGCATCATAGCAGGGGCAGGTCTTGCAGCACATCTTCCAGGCGTAATTGCATCTCAGACGGTGCTCCCGGTGATTGGAGTGCCAATTAAGGCAGCTCTTGGAGGTATAGACTCATTGCTTTCTATTGTTCAAATGCCAAAAGCAATTCCTGTTGCTACGGTGGGTATCAATAACAGTTACAATGCTGGAATGCTAGCAATCCAAATTTTATCTCTTAAATATTCGGAGCTTAAAAATAAATTAATTACATATAGAAAAGAAATGAAAGAGAAATTCATAGCAGATAATGAAGAAAATATTGAATTTTAAATGATTTTATAGACATAAGTTCATAAATTAAAATACTAAGGAGTGTTGTAAATGGGAGAATCAGTGTTATTATATGAGGGAAAAGCTAAAAAGATGTTCAGCACAGATAATAAAGACGAGATAAGGGTATATTTTAAAGACGATGCAACGGCACTTAATGGACTTAAAAAGGCTCAGATTGATAAAAAGGGAGTTCTGAATAATAGCATAACTACTATGTTATATGAATTATTAGAGAAAAAAGGAATAAAAACTCATTTTATTAAAAAGATAAATGATAGAGAACAGTTATGTAAAAAGGTTGAGATAGTACCTCTAGAAGTGATTGTAAGAAATGTAGCCGCTGGTAGCATGGCAAAGCGTTACGGATTAGAAGAAGGAACTAAATTGAAAACAACAGTGTTTGAATTAAGTTATAAAAATGATGAATTAGGCGATCCACTAATAAACGATTCTCATTCAATAGCTATGGGTCTTGCAAGTGCAGAAGAATTAGCAGACATATACAAAATGGCTTCACAAATAAATGATATATTAAAGGATGTTTTCTTAAAACAAGATATTAATTTGATAGATTTCAAACTAGAGTTTGGAAGATTTAACGGAGAAATAATTTTAGCGGATGAGATATCACCAGATACTTGCAGATTTTGGGATGTTAAAACTGGAGAAAAATTAGATAAAGATAGATTTAGAAGAGATTTAGGCAATGTTACAGAAGCATATGAGGAAATACTAAGCAGAATTTCTAAGCAATAAGTAATAAGCGGGAAACAAAAGAATTCAAAAAACATAAAAAGGAGGAATAACTTTGAATAGATCTGTAGAATTAGATGAAATACTCATTGATGATCAAGATAAGTTTAAAGATGAATGCGGTGTTTTTGGAATTTTTGCGCAGGATAAAGACCTAGATGTTGCGTCACTAACTTACTACGGACTTTATGCTTTGCAGCATAGAGGAGAGGAAAGTGCTGGAATAGTATATTCTGATGGAGTTACCCTTACTTGCGAAAAGGCTATGGGACTTGTATGTGATGTTTTTGATAAGAAAAAAATTAGTGAAATGAAAGGTAATGCTGCAATTGGACACGTTAGATATTCAACTACAGGATGTAGTGAAGTGAAAAATGCTCAGCCACTTTTAAGTAAATCTAAACTTGGTGATATAGCTATAGCGCATAATGGGAATTTAGTAAATGCCGAGGTCATCCGCGAGTTACTTGAGGATTGCGGCTACATGTTTCAAACATCAATAGATTCAGAAGTAATATTAAACTTAATTGCTAGAGGTGCCAAAAAAGGCATGGAAAAGGCAGTAGTTGATGCAATACAAGCGGTTAAAGGTTCCTATGGAATAGTAATGCTTACAAAGAATAAACTAATAGGTGTTCGCGATCAGAACGGTATTAGACCACTTTGCATAGGTAATATTGGAAACAGTTATGTTATTGCATCTGAAAGTTGCGCATTGGATGCAGTAGGTGCAGAATTTTTAAGAGATGTAAAGCCTGGTGAGATAGTAATAATAGATAAAGATGGACTTACATCAATTAATTTTGCTGAAAAAACTAAAAATGGAACCTGCTCATTTGAGTATATATATTTTGCAAGACCAGATAGTACCATTGATGGAATTAATGTGTACACTGCAAGAGTGGCAGCTGGAGAACAGCTATTTAAAGAATCTCCAGTTGATGCAGATATGGTTATAGGAGTTCCAGATTCAGGACTGGCTTCAGCGATAGGTTATTCTAAAAGCTCTGGAATACCTTTTGGAATAGGTCTTATAAAAAATAGATATGTGGGGAGAACTTTTATTAGCCCAACTCAAGAAATTAGGGAAAGGGCAGTTTCCGTAAAATTAAATGCTTTGAAAATTAATGTAGAAGGAAAAAGAGTTATTATCATAGATGATTCAATAGTTCGCGGAACTACAAGTAAAAGATTAGTTGACATTCTACGAAAAGCTGGGGCAACAGAGGTTCATTTTAGGGTTTGTTCACCAGTAGTCAAGTATCCATGTTATTTTGGAATAGATACACCTTATAGAAAAGATTTAATTGGGTCTGATATATCTGTTGAGGAAATCAGAGAAGAGATTGGTGCAGATAGTCTTGGTTATTTAAGCATAGCTGGACTGCTTAAAACTCTAGGACATACTGAATTTTGCTTAGGTTGTTTTAATGGTACGTATCCAGTATCAGCTCCATACGAAACTGAAAAAGATAAATTAGAAAGGTAGGGGACACATATGATAACTTATAAAGATGCAGGTGTTAATATTGAAGAAGGATACAAATCAGTAAAACTTATAAAGGAATATGCAGCAGCAACATTTACAAAGGGTGTATTAAACCACTTAGGAAGTTTTGCTGGTATGTTTGAAATAGGAGAGGGTTATAAAAATCCTATTTTAGTTTCTGGTACTGACGGTGTAGGTACAAAACTTGATATTGCATTTAGAATGAAAAAATATGACACTGTAGGAATTGACTGCGTTGCTATGTGCGTTAATGATGTCCTTTGTCATGGTGCAAAGCCACTTTTCTTTTTAGACTATATAGCTTGTGGAAAATTAGATTCTGCGGTATCAGCACAACTTGTAAAAGGCGTGGCTGACGGATGTATTCAATCTAATTGTTCACTAATAGGCGGAGAAACTGCGGAAATGCCAGGATTTTATAGAGACGGAGAATATGATATGGCAGGTTTTACAGTTGGAATAGTTGATAAACATAAAATTATTGATGGCTCTAGCATTAAAGATGGTTATTCACTTATAGGAATTGAATCTTCAGGGCTTCATAGTAATGGATATTCTTTAGTTAGAAAATTAATCCCAAATTTAGATGAAGATTTTAATGGAGATAAGATTGGTAAAACCCTTTTAACACCAACAAAAATTTATGTAAAAACTATATTAAGCCTTTTAGATAAATTTGATATAAAGGGTATGGCTCATATAACAGGTGGTGGTTTTTATGAAAACATACCAAGAATGTTTAATGGAGCTTTTACAGCAGTAGTCGATAAAAATAGTTTTAATACTCCAGACATTTGTAAGCATCTAATTTCTCTTGGGGTAACTGAGGAGCATATGTTTAACACATATAATATGGGAATAGGATATGTATTATGTGTTGAAGATAAGGATTGTTTAAAAGTTATAAAGACTATCAATGATTTAGGAGATAAAGCATATAAAATTGGTCATGTTGAAGCCGGAGGCGATGGAGTTTGTTTAAAATAGCCGTATTGGTATCAGGAAGCGGAAGCAACCTTCAAGCTATAATAGACAACATAGAAAGTGGATACTTAAACTGCTCTATAGAAGTTGTAATTAGTGATAAAAAAGATGCATATGGCATAGAGAGAGCAAAAGTTAAAAATATAAAGACATATATATTAGATAGAAAACAATATGGCGGTAACATTTCAAATGAAATATTAAAAATTTTAGATGGAAAAGTTGATTTAATAGTGCTTGCTGGTTTTTTATCTATACTTCAAGGTGAACTTCTTAGTGTATTTAAAAATAAAATTATTAATATACATCCAGCACTTATCCCATGTTTTTGTGGTGGCGGTATGTATGGAATAAAAGTTCATGAGAAAGCTATAGAATATGGTGTTAAAGTTTCGGGGTGTACTGTCCATTTCGTAGACGAGGGTACAGACTCAGGACCAATAATAATTCAAAAAGTTGTAGAGGTTTATAGCACTGATACAGCGAAAGTATTACAATTAAGGGTACTCGCCGAGGAACATAAAGCCTTACCAGAAGCTATTAAATATATAAGTGACGGAATAATAAAAATCCAGGGAAGAAAAGTATTAGGTATATGAGAGGTGGAATTTTAATGATTAAAACAGCACTTATAAGTGTGTTTGATAAAGAAAATATTTTAGGTCTTGCAACATCACTTCAAAATAATGGCGTAGAGATTATTTCTACAGGTGGAACTTTTAAATATTTAAAAGAAAATGGCATAAGAGTTTCGGAGATTTCTGATATTACTGGATTTGAAGAGATATTAGATGGAAGAGTTAAAACATTGCATCCGGTTATTCATAGTGGGATACTTGCAATACGTGATAATAAGGAGCATATGGCAACTATCAAAGCTAAAGGAATAAATCCTATTGATATGGTAGTAGTTAATCTTTATCCTTTCTTTGATAAAGTGAGCGAAGATATAAGTTTTGAGGAAAAAGTTGAATTCATTGATATTGGTGGACCAACAATGCTTAGAGCAGCGGCTAAAAACTTTAAAGATGTTATTGTACTCAGCGACACAGCAGATTATGAAAATATCATTAAAAAAATGGATGCTAAAGAAGAAGTAGATTTTAATGCTAGAAAACATTTAGCAGGTAAGGTGTTTAATTTAATATCAGCTTACGATGCAGCTATAAGTAATTTCTTGCTTTGCGAGGAAACATACCCAAAATATCTTTCTGTTTCATATAAAAAACAAATGGATTTAAGATATGGTGAAAACCCTCATCAAAGTGCAGCTTATTACGTATCAGCGGCGAGTAATGGAGCAATGAAGGATTTTCAGCAACTTAATGGTAAGGAATTATCTTATAATAACATAAAGGATATGGATATTGCATGGAAGGTAGTATGTGAATTCGATGAAATCGCTTGTTGCGCCCTAAAACATAATACACCTTGTGGGGTAGCTATAGGAGATAGTGTACTTGATACATATAAAAAGGCATATGAATGTGATCCAATGTCTATCTTTGGGGGAATTGTTGCTTTTAACAAAAAAGTTGATAAGGAAACTGCCGAGGAACTTAAAAAGATATTTTTAGAGGTGGTTATTGCACCAGAATTTGACGATGATGCTTTAGAAGTGTTAAAAGGCAAAAAGAATTTAAGAGTTGTAAGGTGTCTAAGTCTCGCTGAAGGAAAAATTAATTTGGTTAATGTAGATGGTGGTATACTTGTACAAAGTGCAGATGATAAATTAACAGACGACATAAAAGTAGTTACTAAAAACAGTCCAACTCAAGAAGAAATGAAGGATTTGATATTTGCTATGAAAGTGGTTAAGTATGTTAAATCTAATGCTATTGTAGTAGTTAAAGATGGCAGGACTAAGGGAATTGGAGTAGGGCAGGTCAATAGAATATGGGCAGCCGAGCATGCCTTAGAAAGAGCAGTAGATGGCACAATACTCGCATCAGATGCATTCTTCCCATTTGGAGATGTTGTGGAGCTCGCTGCAAAATATAATATTAAAGCAATTATCCAACCAGGCGGTTCTATAAAAGACTCACAATCAATAGAGATGTGCGACAAGAATGGAATAGCTATGGTGTTTACAGGTATTAGACATTTTAAACATTAATAAAGTGGTTTAACTCCATGATGGGATAACCTAGTTATTCCATCAATTTTAATTTATAAGGATAAAGGAGATGTATTTATGAAAGTCTTAATTATTGGTTCTGGTGGACGCGAACATGCTTTAGTGTCAAAGATTTCTGAAAATTCCACAGTTGAGAAGGTGTATTGTGCGCCTGGTAATGCTGGTACGTTCAGAGAAAATAAGTGTGAGAATATTAATATACAACAAATGGATGAGCTTTTAGCATTTGCTCTGAAAAATAAAATAGATATAACAATAGTTGGCTCAGAGGAATGGCTTGTACAAGGAATAGTAGATAAGTTTAAAGAGAATGGGCTTAAAATATTAGGACCTAATAAAAAAGCGGCAAAGCTTGAAGGCAGTAAATCTTATTCTAAAGAATTTATGAAAAAATATGGCATAAAAACAGCAGCATATGGGTTTTTTGAAGATGAAAATGAGGCTATTGAGTATTTGAAAAAGTGTGAATATCCGATTGTAATTAAAGCAGATGGACTAGCAGCAGGTAAGGGAGTAGTTATTTGTAATGATTTTACAGAGGCTAAAAAAAGCATAAATGATTTTATGGTATTAGATATATTTAAAGGCAGTGGTAAGAAAATTATAATTGAAGAATTTCTAGAAGGTGTAGAGGCGTCTATACTATCTATAACAGATGGGAAAATTATACTTCCTTTTGTATCTTCAAAAGATCATAAACAGATATTCGACGGAGGTATTGGGCCAAATACAGGAGGAATGGGAGCAATAGCACCAAATCCTTACTGTACTAAACAAATTTTAGATGAATTTTACAAAAATATATTGCTACCTACTCTAAAGGGAATTCAAGATGAAGAAATGGATTATAGGGGCATAATATTTTTTGGAATAATGATAACAAAAAAAGGTGTATATTTACTCGAATATAATGTAAGATTTGGAGATCCTGAAACACAAGCAGTTCTTCCACTTATGAAAAGCGATTTTACGAAACTTGTAAGTAGTGCTATAAACGGGGAACTTGAAAGCTTTAAATTAGAATGGAATGAAGGATATTCTTGCTGCCTAATTGCAGCATCAAAAGGTTATCCCGGTAACTATAATATTGGATATGAAATAAGTGAGTCCGGAAAATTAGAAGGCAAGTTATTTCTAGCAGGTGCTATAGGTGAAGATACTATGAAGACAAATGGTGGAAGAGTTTTAGGAATAACAGGTTTTGGTGGAACGTTAGAAAAAGCAAGGGAAATAGCTTATGCTGATATGAAAAAAATTCAATTTGATGGAATGTACTATAGAACTGATATTGGGAAATAGCTTGAATATTATAAACAAGGAAAAGTAGAATAACAAAGAAAGTAGATGAAACCAATCATCTGCTTTCTTTTGTAATGCATTTTTTAGTAAGTGCTTTAGATTTATCTTTTAGTCCCAAAGATTTAAAAAAAAGAGTATAAATTCCAATAAACATGATAAGAATTAATACTAGGTTTAATTATTATTATAAATTAAAGAATTATATTGATGTGGCTTAAATTAAGTAATGCTCAAGAAATAGCTGGTGAAAATAATAGGGTATTTTTCAGTGATACTCGATAGGCTATTGATTTATATGTCATATATACGTATTATATATAGGTAGGAGTAAAAAAATTATAAGTATTTCTCCATTTTGGAGTTTATAGAATAAAAGCTATTAAAATAATATAACATGAGGAGGATTTAATATGTTAGAACAAAAAAAAGAAATAGAAAACGAAAAAATTATTGCCGATTTGAATAATACAGACAACATAAACTTAGCTAAAAAAGAGGAACTAAATCAAGCGGTTGGTAGTAAACAGGGTATTATTAACAACAATTCAACTGATAATAAGGATAAGAAACCTACTTTACTAGACACTTTTAAAGCTAATATTATAGATTTGATAGTTACAGGTGGAGTATCAACAGTTGGAGTATTTGCGGCGGATGTTGTACTTAGATTAGCAGGATATGCTATAAAAGAAAAATTCCAAATGACATTTATAGTTTTTATGGTTATTATGATTTTATACATGAGCATTATGGAAAGCGGAAAAACATCTGCTACTATTGGTAAAAAAGTAGCTGGACTATTTATTACAAAAAGATAGGAGTTTGAAAAACAATATGCAAAAAAGAAAAGAATATGAATTTTACGTAGAAAAATTAGAATTTCCTTCACAAGGTATAGCATCTTATGAAGGCGAAAAAGTTATGATAAAAAGCACATTGCCAGGACAAAAGGTAATTGCTAGAGTATCAAAGAAGAAAAAAGACTGCGTAGAAGCTAAACTTGTAAGAATACTTGAGGATGTAGACTATAAAATTGAGCCGCAATGCAAGATTACGGAATTTTGTGGAGGTTGTAGCCATCAATTTCTTTCTTATGAAAAACAATTAGAATTCAAAAAACAACAGGTATTAAAATTGTTTGAGGAAGCAGAAATAAATGATTTTGAGTTCTTAGGTATAGAAAAGAGTCCAGAGGTATTTGAATATAGAAATAAGATGGAATTTACTTTTGGTGACTTTAGAAAAGATGGTGAATTAACCCTTGGAATGCATACTAAAGGAAGAAGCTTTAGTATAGTAACTGTTGATGATTGTAGAATAGTAGATGTAGATTTTAGAGAAATTCTAAAATTAGTATTAAACTATTTTTGTGAGCTAAAATTACCACATTACAAAGTAATGGAACATGAGGGATATTTAAGAAACTTAGTTATTCGAAAAGCTAAAAATACTGGAGAAATATTAGTGAATATTGTAACTACAACTCAAGTAGAATTAGATTTAACCGAAATAGCTAATTTGCTTAAAGAATTAAAATGTGATGGAATAATTACAGGAATAATACATACATTTAATGACTCATTATCAGATACAGTTCAAGCTGATAAAACAGAAACATTATATGGAAGAGAATATATTATGGAAAAAATATTAGACCTTAAATTTAAAATTAATCCATTTGCTTTTTTTCAAACTAATACAAAAGGTGCAGAAAAGCTTTATAGCTTAGTTAGAGATTTTTTAGGTGATTCAGAATCAAAAGTAGTTTTTGATTTATATTGCGGAACGGGAACTATAGGACAAATTGTTGCAGCTAAAGCAAAAAAAGTTTTAGGAATTGAATTAATAGAAGAAGCAGTTGCAGCAGCTAATGAAAATGCAAAAATCAATGGACTAGATAATTGTGAGTTTATAGCTGGGGATATAGCGAAGGTTATAAAAGAGGTAAAAGATAAACCAGATAGCATTATTTTAGATCCGCCAAGAGCTGGAGTTCACCCTACAGCTTTGGATTATGTAATAAAATTTGATGCAAAGCACATAGTTTATGTTTCCTGCAATCCTAAAAGTCTAGTAGTTGATTTGAAGGAAATAATCAATAGAGGTTATAAGGTGAAAAAGGTAGTATTAATGGACATGTTCCCTCACACACCTCACATTGAGACCGTTTGTTTGATAGAGAAGAAATAGGCTGATAGCAAAGGGTTTAGAGGATTTTAAGTGAAAATTGAAGTGTGTTTTATGTTCCCCTAGACTGGAGTTTAGGGGGATATTTTGATTCAGGGGGGTCTAACAAATCCGTGAAGAAGATGAGGAAAGCTTAACAGCTCATTACGTTCAAATAGATGTGTGGTCAAAAAATGATTATACAGAATTAGTTAAAGAAGTTAAAAAACCACTAATAGCAGCAGGGTTTAAAAGAGTAAGTGAAATTGACCTTTATGAAGAAGAGACAAAAATCTATCATAAGGGTCTTAAATTTTATTATTTAGAAGAAAGGTAAGGTGAGAATATGGCAAGACAAATAGGACTTAGAGATATTCATATTGCAATGGTAACAAGTGATGATAGTACAGAAACAGTTTATGCTACTCCAGTAAAACTTGAAAGAGCGATAAGTGCTAAAATATCACCCAAGTCAAACTCAGATAATATATATTCTGATGATTCAGTTGAGGATATTATAACTGCTTTTGAAGGTGTAGATGTTGAAATAGAAGTAAATCAACTAGCTCTTGAAACTAGAGCAAGGCTTCAAGGAGCAAAGGTAGTAAAAGGTGTATTAATTGAAAACAAAGATGATATAGCGCCAACACTTGCTTTGGGGTTTAAATCTAAAAAGAGTAATAAAAAGTACAGATATGTATGGCTTTTAAAAGGTAAGTTTGAGCTCACAGCAGATGAATACGATACAGAGGCTGAAAAGCCAAAGGCTCAGAGTGCAAAGCTAAAGGGTAAATTCTATCCAAGAGAACATGACGGGAATTATAGATTTATTGCTGATGAAGATAGTATAGCTGTGGATGCAACAATTATTAGTTCTTGGTTTACAGCTGTGCCAGATGAGCCAGTAACAACACCATAAATTTATTTTAATATAAGAAAACAACTGGTATAATAAGAGATATAGTTAATACGTAGTTGTAGAATATGGCGTAATAATAAAACATGAAATGAGGAGTATGTTTGGATATAGAGATTGAAGAAAAATCCAGGAAATCAAATTCAAAAGTCGATTTAGATACTAATGGGATATTGCAAGAAAAATTATGGAATAGTAATTTTATCTTATTATTTCAAGGACAAATAATATCTGTTTTGGGTGATAATGTTTATGATATGGCACTACGTTTTTGGATACTAAATAAAACAGGTTCAGTAGCTTTAATGGGTGCGATTATGTCAGCGAGCTTTATCCCTAAAATATTTATCTCACCATTTGCTGGCACTTTTATTGACAGGCATGACAGGAGAAAAATATTAATTGTTGCTGACACTATTAGTGCTATCACAATTCTTTTTATTGGAATAGCGGTTGCAACGGAATTTATTCAAATATGGATGATTATGGTGGCAGGTATTGTCATAGGGGTATGCGGATGTTTTTTTTATCCAACTTTTAATTCATCTATTCCAGACATTGTTCCAAAATCTAAACTACTAAAAGCAAATTCAATCTTTTCTTCAATTAATTCAGTAAATGATATGGTGGGATATGCTCTTGGTGGTTTTTTAGTTCAAATTGTAGGTGCACCCTTATTATTTATATTTAATGGTTTAAGTTTTTTATTTTCTGCTACAGCAGAATGTTTTATTAAAATTCCCAAAATCGAATCGTCTTCAGAAAAATTAAATTTTATAGAGGATATGAAAGCTGGTATTGGCTTTATCAATAATTTGAAGGGACTTAAATATCTATTTATAACAATTGCCTTTTTAAATTTTTTTGCTTCGATGTCAATGACTCTTACTTTGCCTTGGTTTAAAATTCATACGCAACTGGGCATAGGATTTTATGGAATATCAATGGCTATTAATACAATGGGAATGTTTGTAGGCTTCATTATATTATCCATGATTGAAATAAAAAAAGAAAAGAAATTTTTTGCTTTTATTTTGAGTGGAATTATAATTTCAGCTACTATGATTTTGTATTCTATTACATTAAATCTTTATTTAATAGCTATTCTATTTTTCATAGATGGGATGTGTTTAGCAGTAATGGGTTCATTGCTTCAAACAAGTATGCAAAGCTGTGTACCCGTAAATATGAGGTCAAAAGTATTTGCTTTTAGAAATACTTTGTCATCGGCTTTAATGCCTGCAGGTATGATATTAGCAGGTATACTGAGTGAAAAAATAAGTATGAATGTAATTATATTTGCAGATTACACATTATTTCTTGCACTATTCATTTATCTTTCTTTCTTGAGAAGTGTTAAAGAAGTGATTAATATTTAATTTCAAAAGGGGGGCTCGCCAACATTTCTGCATTACACCAACAACAATTAAAAAATAGTATTAATTGTTGTAATAGTAGTGTTTTATCCTATGTTTAGTTATTTGTTTTATTATTAATTATTACATATCAGAGTTGTAGAAACATTGATATTACTTGATTTAAAGTTGTTTTTAACTACTATTGCTGTGAATAAGAGAAATGATGATGGAGTTAATATTGGGGTAGTGCTCGCGAAACGCGGAAAATATACGTTAAGACAGTTATTACCAAAAATATGTTTTATCAAAACATTCTGACTTAGAATTAATACTAAATAGTTCTAACTCAAAAAAATATATAACATCAGTGTAAAGCATTGATATATCTAGGGTTTAATCACTAAATGATAAAGCCCTTATTTTTTTGCTCAAAACAAGTTAGTTAAAGTACAATTATAGTATTGATAATGCTAACTAAAATAGTAATGAAAAATACTTATTAGCTAATATAAAATCTTTGAGAAAAATATTAAATTAATACTGGTATATTTAATATTCGCCTTAAATATATCACCATTTTGGTAACAAATGTCTTAACGTATAAAATCCGCGTTTCGCGGTTACGACCCCTATGACAATTACAGTAAAATGTTATATAATAAAGGGAACATATGTTTTACTGGGGGTGTTAATTTGAAAGTTGTAGCAAAGCCAATTGAAGTCATTTCCGTAACAGACACTAAAGGAAATATTACACCTTTGAGATTAAGAATTGTAAAGGATGATGAATCTTTACAAGTAATTAAAGTTGATAAAGTTATTACTAGAGCAAAAGAGAAACTTGCTGGAAATCGAATGACCGTATTTACATGTCAAAGTTTAGTTGGAAATATTGAAAAAAGATATGAGGTAAAATACGAATTGGATACTTGTAGGTGGATATTGTACAAAATATAAAGAGCAATAGACATAAATTCTATTGCTCTTTATATAAATGGTTTAATGTACAACCGATAATTATATAATAACCAGTAAATAATAATAACATATGGGGTAGCATACACAAAAATGATATTTCGTACGTTAAGAAAATTAAAACTCCATAAATGTAAATATTTCACTCGTTAAGTAACTGTAATAATAGTATAATTAAATAAATGGTTTTGTCGCAACAGTATAAAACTGCGTCATAATGGTAGAATATTGTTCAATATAAAGGGGGCAAAAATTATGGGTATTACGAGTATCTTGTTGATGATTACTTTAGTAACAATAATATTGGTTATATGGGTATTTGTTAAAAGAAGATTTCGTTTTAAGATGATATTTAGAATTATCATTATTACGTTACTTTCAATAAGCTGTATCACTTTTGGTGCTTATCAATATTCACTAAGGTCAAGTAGTTTTATATTTACTAAAACAACTAATTTCAATGAAGAGAATATAGGGGGACTCCAATTATATAAGAGTATTAATAGTAAAGAGTTTATAAAGAAGTATGGAACGAATTCTCAAAGAATTGACAATACTGTTTTTGACTACTACAAGTTAAATGATGGTTTGGTTATTGCTACAAATAAAAACAGACAAATTATTAGAATAATAGTAGATGATGAATCTGATAAAAGTATAAAAACAAGTAAAGGTATTACTTTAAAAAGTTCAGTTGATAATGTCATTAAGGCTTATGGCACAAATTATTATAAGAGGATGGATGATACTGGTGTATCAGTAATTGGGTATGTAGACAAGAAGAGTAAGGTAACTCTTGAATTTTTTAATTATAAAAACGAGGTTACAATGATTCGATATGATATTTCTTCAATGCAGTAACAATTAATTCTTAATTTTCATATATATTGTCGTAACTACTAAAGACAATAACTACCCAGTTTATGTTCCAAAGGAATTTAGGAATATTAATAGAGGATACACTGAAAATCAAGACTGTACTTAATAGTGTAGTCTTTTTTTGCGGTTAGAAATTAACAATAATATTAAACAAAGCATTACTTTTATATAGATTGACTTCTATCACCTTTAGAGTGATATATAGTAGTAGTAATTTGATAGAAAGGAGAAGTAGAAATGAGGGTTAGAATTATTGAGCCGATACAAAAGATACAACAGGCAAAGAAAAAAGTATGTGCTTATGCTAGGGTTTCTACGGATCACAAAAGCCAGGGGGAATCCCTTGAAAATCAAATACAATACTATGAGAATATCATATCAAATAATCCAGACTATGAGTATGTAGGAGTTTTTGCAGATAGAGGCATAACAGGAACTACTGAAAATAGGCCTCAGTTTCAAAAGATGTTAGGTCTATGTAGAGAAGGCAAGATAGACTTAATCATCACAAAATCAATCTCAAGGTTTGCAAGGAATACAGTTATAATGTTACAAACAGTAAGAGCGTTAAATGAAATAGGTGTTGAGGTAAGATTTGAAAAAGAAAATATATATACATTATCAGGGGACGGTGAGCTTATGCTTACCGTCCTCTCTTCTTTTGCACAGGAAGAAAGCAAAAGTGCAAGTGATAATATGAAATGGAGGTTTAAGAAGAAGTTTGAGAAAGGAGAATTAATAATTAACACCACAAGGTTCTTAGGTTATGACAAAGATGAATACGGAGATTTGATTATAAATATTGAGGAAGCTGAGATTGTAAAAAGAATATATGAAGAATACTTGTCAGGTAATGGATCAACTAAAATAGCCAAACTTTTTAACACAGAAGGTATACCAACGGTCACAGGTTCAAAATGGAATGAACAAGTGTAAGGGCAATTCTTAAAAATGAGAAATACAAGGGTGATGTAGTTCTACAAAATACCTTTATAGAAAATCATCTTAGTAAAAAGAAAAAGAAGAATAATGGTGAAATGGATAGCTTTTATATTGAGGATAATCACTCACCAATTATTAAAAAGGAAGCCTGGCAGCAGGTCCAAATTGAAATGCAGATGCGTGCAGAAGGCAAAGGGAGTCTTAAAGGCTCAGATAAATACAAGAACCGCTATCCATTTTCAGGAATGCTCTACTGTAGTAAATGTGGTGCTACATTGAAACGGAGAACTTGGAACAGCAAAGCTAGTTATAAAAAGATAGTATGGCAATGTAGTAATTACATTAAAAATGGAAAAGGTGTCTGCTCTGGAACTAGGATTGAAGATGAGGTTGTAAGCAGGATTAATATAAAAGAACCAATAGTTGTGAAGGAGGAAGTAAGGGATGGCAAGAAGTATTACAGTTATACCAGCAAGGGCGAACAGAATTAATTTAGCGAACATAGAGCCACAGAAAAAGAGAATGGCAGCATACTGCAGAGTGTCAACAGATCAATTAGAACAGTTATCAAGTTATGAAGCACAGGTTAATTATTATACAGCTTTTATAAATAATAGTCCCGAATATGAAATGGTAAAAGTGTATGCAGACGAAGGGATTTCAGGAACAAACACTAAAAAGCGTGAGCAGTTCAATAAAATGATTGAGGATTGCAAGTTTGGTAAAATAGATGCTATTATAACTAAATCAATATCAAGGTTCGCTCGCAACACCCTGGACTGCTTAAATTATGTAAGGCAACTTAAGGAACTTGGCATAGAGGTAATATTTGAAAAAGAAAATATAAATACCTTAGATTCTAAAGGTGAGGTTTTGCTTACCATACTAAGTTCCTTGGCCCAAGACGAAAGTAGAAGTATTTCAGAGAACTCTACCTGGGGTATAAGAAGGAAATTTGAACAAGGTCAGGTTAGGATAAATTGCACAAAATTCTTAGGATATGATAAAGGGGAAGGTGGCAACCTAGTTATAAATGAAAAACAAGCTAAAATAGTAAGACGAATTTATAAAGATTATCTCGATGGAAAAGGTCCAAACAGAATAGCAAGAGAGCTTGAATCAGAAGGAATTAAAGGATGGAATGGTAAAGTTAAATGGTACGAAAGCACCATAATAAAAATGCTTAGTAACGAAAAGTATAAAGGTGATGCTTTGCTGCAAAAGACCTACACAGTGAATTTTTTATCAAAGAAAAGAGCTGAAAATAATGGGGAAGTACCGAGGTATTATGTTGAAGATAGCCACCCTGCAATTATAGAAAAAGAAATGTGGGAAGCGGTACAGCTTGAAATGGAGAGAAGAAGAGCATTTGCCCGAAAATATGGAATTAGTAAATTAGATTATGACACAGTTGATAACCCTTTTGCTGGAAGAGTTATCTGCGGACACTGCGGCAGAACATATGGGAGGAAGGTTTGGAATTCTACCGCTGAAAAGTTGCGAAGGGTGGTGTGGAGATGCAATAAAAAGTATGAAGTAAAGGGAAAAAAGAGCTGTGAAAATAAGCATATAGATGATAGAGTTTTATATAAGGCATTTGTAAATGTGTTTAATGCTATGATTGAAAATAAAGATTATTTTATGGAGAAGTGGAAGGCACAGATGCAGAGCGAAAAATTGCTTCAGAGGTATAAAACCGGTGAGTTTATAAAAATGATAGCTGAGGCTGAACCAATAAAAGAATTTAACATGGATTTATATTTTAGGATAATAGAGAAGATGACTGTGTTTGATGGTGAGAAGATCATTGTAACCTTGCTTGAGAGTACTGAAATTGAGGTTGTAATTGAATAGATGATTATAATGAGTTGGTTGAGGTGGTAATACGGTTACACCTTGACCGGATTCTTTAATTTTTATAAAAAAAATAAAAAATAGATATCAAATATATCGAATAAGCGAATAATTTGACGAAATAAAAACTGTGGGAAATAGAGGAATAAAAAGGAAATTATAGAATTAAATAAGAAAATGTAATTTTTGAATTTTTAAATAAGATAACTATAAATGAGCGCTTTTACATCCATTAATTAACAATACAAGTAAGCTCAATGCTTTATCTGTGCTTTTAATTTGAATTTTACTTATTATAGATAATGCCAAAACTGTTGATTTTACTAGACATGTAAATAAATGTTAACAATTTTGCTCGTTTATAGAAAATAACATATTTTTACAGGGGGTTTTCCAATGAACAGTACAAAATTTAGATGTAAGATTTCTGAGCAACAGTTAAATTCGACACAAAAACTATGCGTGTCAATGCTTAATTTGAATAAAGAAAGTAATATGACAGCGGAAGAAATACTTGACTATGTTCTTGATGATGGAATCAGTATTACACAAAGTAAAGTGGGTTATGTTTTCTTTTGTGACAATGGCACAATTATATCAACAAGTTCCGAAGCTATTCTCAAATGTGATATAGCATACTTATGGGGAAATGAATCCAGACATGGAAAAACAGTGATTCAAAATGATTGCACTGCGTTAAATCTATATGATAAAGCGCTCTTGGAGGAAGAGTTGCCAATAAGGAGGTATATGTCCGTACCATTGATTATCGATGAAAAAGTTGTTGCTATAATTGGTATTGCTAATAAAGAATCAGAATATAATGATGAAGATACTCAGCATATGACAATGCTTCTCAGCTTTGCCTGGCAAAAGATTTCCTGCATTAATATGAAAATGGAACTTATTGAAAATGAGAAAAGGTTCAATGACATTGCTGAAAATGCCACAGGCATAATCCCTAAGGAAAATGAAAATGGCGAGATTATTTGTCACCGTGGTTCAGATAGAGATATCGCAGACAACAAAAGAGATGTAGATATACTTGTTGGAAAAGAAAACTACAACAACATGATTTTTGCTGGTTCTACAGTTCCTCTCTGCATCATTGATCCCTATTCAAAAGGGTGCAAGAATTGTAACAATTCTGCAGCAACGTTATTTGAAATATCGTCACATAAAGGGAACGTATGTGCCTACAATAGGAGCTTAATAGAGGCGACTCTCGATCCTTTAGTTACAATCGGACCCGACGGAAGGATTACAGATGTGAACTCTGCTACAGAGAGGGCTACTGGATACTCACGTATAGAAATCGTGGGCAAGTATTTCCAATGCTATTTTACCGACAGAGTAAAAGCCCAAAGAGCCTATGAGCTGGCATACAAGGACGGATCTGTGTGTGATTACGAGCTTGAACTGAAGCATAAGGACGGGCACATAACTCCAGTATTATACAATGCTTCGGTTTACAAGGACCAATCAGGAAAGGTCATTGGTGTATTTGCATCTGCTCGCGACATTTCCGAGCGCAAGTTATGGGAACAGGAACTAAAAAGAAAACAGCAGGTCGCAGAAGAAGAAAATGCATCCAAGAGCCGGTTTATTGCTAATATATCTCATGAGCTTCGGACACCCGTAAATGTAATTTTAAGTGCAGTTCAGCTTTTTGAATTGTACTCGAAAAAAGGTCAGGATATTGGTGTAAATGGCAACAAGCATTTGCAGGCAATGAAACAAAATTGTTTCAGACTGCTTCGGATTATTAATAATCTTATCGATATCTCCAAGATAGAGGCAGGCTTTCTGGAACTGCACCTGAAAAATGAAAACATTGTAAAAATAGTGGAGGATGTAACCATTTCTGTTGTCGAATACGCAAAAGGGAAGGATATAGATGTTCAATTTGATACTGAAATTGAAGAAAAAATAGTAGCCTTTGATCCGGATAAATTAGAGAGGATAATGTTGAATTTGCTTTCCAACTCTGTTAAATTTACTGAAAAGGGTGGAAATATTGTTGTAAACATCTATGACAGGGAGGAAAGTGTAATAATTTCTGTAAGGGATACGGGCATAGGCATACGCCCTGATAATGCTGATAAAATATTTGAACGGTTTATCCAAGTGGAGAATACTCTGGTAAGAAGTAATGAAGGCAGTGGCATCGGACTATCCATACTCAAGGGCTTTGTGGAAATGCATGGAGGTACAGTCAAATTGATAACCCAGGAAGGCGTGGGAAGTGAATTTATAATTGAATTGCCTGTACGTGTTTTAGATGAGCAATACATGCCGGATTCTATTATTCCTGATACAAACCGGAATTGCGTAGAAATGCTTAATATAGAATTTTCTGATATATACTTGTAAATTCCTGATCAACCATCCGCATCAACTGGTCAGACGTACACTTCAACGGTTTTTATTCCCAGTCTAAGGTTTTAAATAAATCTCCTCTGTGTCAATTATGTAGGATATCTGGGAGTATGGTAGATAAAAGGACGGGTCCAATATTTACACGACCCGCTTAATTTAGGGGAGACATCTTTACGCAAGAAGCCTTTATTCAGCGCATTAGTAATGTCTTGAAGCTGGAATATATGGATATGTTTACAGATGAGGAAAGAAATATGTGTAAAGACTGGCTTGAGCAGTTCAGTAAGAAATAATATTTAAAATATAAAAATCTATATTAAGACAGGGAGGAATTTATAGTGAAAATAATTCTAAGTAGAAAAGGATTTGATTCAGCTGCTGGTGGTTATCCAAGTCCGTACTTTGTTGACAATGGCCGACTGATTTCATTCCCGATACCTGAAGATGAAAGTAACAGTATAGATACGGGACGAACATATGCAGACTTAAGGTATGATAGGAATTCATCATATTTAGATATCATGAAGCAACTGGGTCTAAAGAAATTTGACGGCAAATATACCCATCTTGACCCTGATGTAAGTGCTACAGTTTTGGATAATAGACCTAATGATTGGAAAGGACTGTTTGGGCAAAGTAGCAGTGCTCAAGCACACCTAAAAAATAAGGGGGTCAAAAGCGGAGACTTATTTTTATTCTTTGGCTGGTTCCGAGATGCAATAAAAACTGCAAGTGGATATAAATATGTGAGTGGTACAGATAAACACATAATGTGGGGTTATTTACAGGTTGAAGAAATTCAAAAGATAGAACGTAGAAAAGATTATGAAGCATGGAAAAATGAACATCCGCATTATTACTACAGAACTAGGAAACAAAACACGGGTTATATTGCCAGAAAGAATTTAAACTTTGCGCCACAATTACCTGGATACGGTACATTTAATTTTAAAGATGATTTAGTTTTGACCTCACCGGGACAAAAGAAAAGATCTGTATGGAGATTGCCACAATTTTTTCATCCCAGTTTTGGAACATCAGTAAGTTATCATAAAAATATCTGTGACAAATCAAATAAACCTGTTTGGGAGTTACATGACAACTATTGCACTCTAAATAGTGTTGGTAGAGGGCAGGAATTTGTAATTGAAGGTAAGTATAATATTATTGAATGGGGAAAACAATTATTTGCTGGTATGTGAGTCTCAAACCTATAGTGACAAAAACAATAGATTAATTTTTATAATATAACTGACAAAATTGATTTGTTGGGTTTGCAGGTAAAATTCACTACACAACCAATGAAAAATACATCTCGATCATTTGCTAGAGAATCACAAAAAAATAACAGGTTTATCTTATAAAGAAATATTTCAACTTCTTGATGAACGAAAGCTCGGATTGAAGTGATTTAAGTAAAGCTATGTATAGAAAATTGAGTAATTATAGGGAAAGGGGTGCTACAACATGGAAAATGGACAAAGACGTTAAATGATCTATTTAATGGTAAAAAGATATTTAAGGTACATTAATATCAGAGAGCACAGCAGAAAAATCTGTTTCTGAATATATAGAAATAAAGAGTTCACTTTATAAAGGTATCTTGACAAATAGTTAATTTAGAGTGATTACTAAGCTACTATTTGTTAGGGAGTGATACTAAGATGACAGATGAGCAAAAGCGAAAAATTGAATTCTTGCGTTACCAAGGTTGGGGATATGACCGGATAGCAAATTCTTTAGGTGCGTCAAGAGATACGGTTAGAGGTTATTGCAAGAGAAAAGGTATTAATGGATTAGCAACGGATTTGACAATAATGCATCAAAAATTAAAAGAAGAATTTGCTTATGAATTTTGTCTTTATTGTGGATTAACACTTTGTCAAGGCGGCAAAGGGCGTAAGAAAAAATACTGTTCTATAAAATGTAAAAGAGAGTGGGAAAAAACTAATCGTAAAATCTATATTCTTCATTGTGAGTATTGTGGAAAAGAGTATAAGTCATTAGGGGTTAAAGACCGTAAGTACTGTAGCCATGATTGCTATATACGGGATAGGTTTTGGCGACAAGAAGATGCAACTAAAATTATAGAAAGGATCTTAGAAAATAAAAGGGTCGAGTATCTACCAAAATGGTTAAAGGATTTACTTCTTTCCAGTACGGAGGGGTAGAATTTTTAAACCGGGTCTAAAAAAAATCAAAACGCATTAGGGTTTAATTGATAGCAGGTATCCAATAGTGGTAATTAGGTGTATAACCCTAAGAATTTAAAATTAAAACCTTGAAGAATAGCGAGGTGCAGATAAAAACATACCCTTGTGATAATCTATTAAAAGACGACCCCCCTCCTTCTGTGAAATACCCCCCGGGTTTATCTATATATTTCTGCGTATTGTTATCAACTCTCTACCAAAACACATATTGAGACTATTGTTGATATAGTTAAGGTATTGTAGCCAACTATACCAATTGTTAAGATAGAATAATGATAGAACTAAGGAGAGAGTTACCTTAGTTCTATTTTTATGCCCTTTTACTATGTTTTATGGCGCGTAGCCTGATAGAAAGATAGATAAAACATGGGTATTAACACCGAAACTCTCTTTCCACTCCATAACATCAGTAACTGAAACGGTTGAAAAAATGCAAGAAGATGGACAGACTCTGATAAGAAAAATCCAAGAGAAAGAGAACGGTTTTGGAATAAGATTTAATATTTATATAAAACATGTATATAATAGTTGCGATATGCAATAGTTTCATGTTACAATCAAATAGAGGTGATTACATGGAAAACAAAGAAAGTAATTATTTGCGTGAGTTAATTAGAGTATTGGTAAGGAACTTAGGTATTTTAGAAAAAGGAGACTCAAATTGTTGTGGAGTTACGATTTCACAGTGCCATGCCGTTGTAGAAGTTGGAAGGGCGAAAAGCATTTCTTTAAACCAACTTGCGGAAGTGTTAACTTTGGATAAAAGCACAATGAGCAGGACAATAAATAACCTTGTAGAAGAAGGTTTAGTAGTTAGAGAATTACATCCAGAAGATAGACGATATGTAACAATAAAACTTACTGATGAAGGAATAAATGTATTTAAAAATATTGAACGAGGGATGAATGAATACTATAAAAGTGTCTTTACATCTATTCCAGAAGTTGACAGAGAACAGGTACTTGATAGTTTAAAGCTTCTGATTGAGGCAGTAAATCAAAATAAATGTTGTTAGGAGGAGTATTAATATAGAAGAGATTCCTCTTGATAATGAAACAATAGATGTTATTACATCTAATTGCGTTATAAATCTCTGTGAAAGTAAGGAAGACGCATTATCAGAAGCTTACAGGGTATTAAAGAACGGTGGTAGATTAGCAATTGCGGATGTTGTCGTTCTTAAAGATATACCAGAAGATATAAAGCAGAGTGTAGAAATGTGGGTAGGTTGTATTGCAGGTGCATTGCCAGTTACAGATTATGAAGAAATACTAAGAAAAATTGGATTTAAAAATATTGAAATCACACCAGTAAATATATACACAAAGGAAGTCATAGAAGGTATGGCTAAACAGAAAAATTTAGGTGATGTATTTAGTAAGATGAATGCGGAACTTGTTGACGGAGCTTTTGCGGGGGCCCATGTAAAGGCATACAAACTTTAATAGAAAGTTTGGTAAATAGGTAAAAGGAGTGCATAAAGTGGATTATGTAGTTTTAATGGAGCGTAGAAGTAAGAAAATCGGAATAGATTAGATATTTGTATAAATAAGTAATGGGTATTATTATAATATGAGAGGGGCAATTATTGTGAGTAAATCAGAAAATGCTATTGTAAATTTTAATAAAGGGCTAAATTGTTCACAGTGTGTCTTATCTGCTTTTAGTGATAGTTTAGGATTAGACAAGGATTTAGCATTAAAGATTGCTTCGGGTTTTGGCGGTGGGATATGTCAGGGAGAGGTTTGTGGTGCTGTAAGTGGTGCTATAATGGTTTTAAATCTTAGATATGGAAATAGTAAAATAGAAGATAGCGAAGCAAAGGAAAAAATATATCGAGTGATAAGAGCATTTAGTGAAGAGTTCAAAAATATGAATGGGTCAATTATATGCAGTGATTTACTTGGACTTGACTTAAAGCAAGAAGAGAATAGAACATTAGCAAGAGAAAATGGATTATTTAAAGAAAGATGTCCTAAGTTCGTTGAAGACGCTACTAATATTCTAGAGACCTTCTTATAGGACTTTCTTATATAATCTATTTATGAAGCTATTGAAAATAGAAAGTTTCTTGTGGTACATATAGTCGAGTAAAATGTGGTTTGAATTAAATTAGAGGGTTATATAATGGGTAAGGTGTGGAAAAACAAGAATTTCTGCGGAAAACTTTATTATGATATGAAAATAGGGAAGAGGGGGGGATTAAAGAAGACATTGACATATATTTTATGTAATGCTATTCTATAAGTAGAGTAGTGAAGGAGGAGAAAATGATGACTCAGATTGAAGTTATACTTCTATCTCTTTTATGTGATAAAAATTATTATGGTTACGAATTTGAAACTGTAATAGAACAAAGAAATATGAGGGCGTGGACCAATATAGGATTTTCCTCAATTTACAATTCTTTAAACAAACTTGAAAAAAATGGACAATTAGGTTCGAAATATGAAAAAGAATATGGCTCGCCTAAGAGGAAAGTATATTCTATTAAAGATGAAACAAAAGTAATTGTTAAAGAGCAGATTATCAACATGATAAGTGAATATAATAGTGACCCAAGTGAATTTGATATAGGTATGTTGTTTTCATATT
>Ga0209540_10000335_pt1 | contig 48184 bp, 53 predicted proteins | sample BarGraIncu01121A_FD_184501 | JGI IMG/M metagenome (GOLD analysis project Ga0209540, IMG submission 184501) | Arctic peat soil microbial communities from Barrow, Alaska - Barrow Graham LP Incubations 011-21A (SPAdes) (version 2) | ecosystem: Environmental > Terrestrial > Soil > Wetlands > Peat... | reverse complement strand
ATATTCTTGGCAAGGTGGCTTTCATCTTGGAGAAAAACTTAATATTCTTGGAACATCAGGTAGTTTTTACAAAGTAAGTTATAGTGGTAAAACAGGATACGTAAGTAATACATATGTTAAAATAGTACATCCAGAAGTATTGGCATCACTAGCACCAGTAGTAGTATACAAAACACAGGTTGGTGTATCGACTGGAGAAGGAATAAGCATTCGTACAGGTCCAGGTACACAATATTCTTGGCAAGGTGGCTTTCATCTTGGAGAAAAACTTAATATTCTTGGAACATCAGGTAGTTTTTACAAAGTAAGTTATAGTGGTAAAACAGGATATGTGAGTAAACAATATGTTAAAATAGTACCTCCAGTAGTTGCAATACCAACACCAACACCTGTAGTAGTATATAAAACACAGGTTGGTGTATCAACTGGAGAAGGAATAAGCATACGTACAGGTCCAGGTACACAATATTCTTGGCAAGGTGGTTTTCATCTTGGAGAAAAACTTAACATACTCGGAGCAGCAGGTACTTTTTACAAAGTAAGTTATAGTGGTAAAACAGGATATGTGAGTAAACAATATGTTAAAATAGTACCTCCAGTAGTAGCAACACCAGTTGTAGTACCACCAGTAGTAGCAAAGCCAGTTGTAGTACCTCCTGTGGTAAATCCAGCATCAACAAGCAAAATTTTAACAACTACAAGCTATTATAACTACTCATTAGATCTTTTAATAGACATTCAGTTTGGTCTAAAAAGTGCGCTAACAGATATAACTGGAAAATGGTTATTAGCAGACGAAACACAAATTAAATATTATGTAGATCCATTAAATGCACAAAGCACAGAGCAAAAGTATCAATTTCTAAAGTTAAGTTATACTGAGGGTATTTCAGAAGCTGAAATAAATAGCGTTGTACAAGGTAAAGGTGTACTAAGTCAAAAAGGCACAACTATACTAAATTCATGTAAAGCAAGTAATGTCAATCCAGCTTATTTGATATCACATGCATTTTTAGAGACTGGTAATGGTAGTTCAAAGTTAGCAACTGGCATATTAGTAACAGAAGTAAATGGTAAGCCCGTAGCACCCAGGTTTGTATATAATTTATTTGGTATTGGTGCATATGATGCAAGTCCTTTAAAGCTCGGGAGTGAGTATGCATATACCAATGGTTGGTTTACTGTAGATCAAGCAATAGCTGGTGGAGCTAATTGGATATCTAAATACTATATAAACAATGTAACTAACAAACAAAACACTTTATACGAAATGAGGTGGAATCCATACACTACTGGAACTCACCAATATGCATCTGATATAGGTTGGGCAAGTAAGCAAACAAAAAATATAAAAGTAATCATGGATAAATTTACAAATGCTAATTTATACTTTGAAATTCCACAATTTGCACTTAAATAATGTTAGGTAGGATAAAAGATTATAAGAGAATATAGTAAATAGCATGCGCTAATAGTTTATACTGTTGGTACATGCTATTTTTATTATATATGTTTTTATCTCAGCTTGATATGAAAGTTGCTTATATATATAATTAGTTTTAAATCTATTTATTACTTTTAATAGGAAAGTAATTTTCAGGAGTTTTATCATTAATGATTTTAAATTCATATCCATTATCCTTATAAAATTTTATTACTCTAGGTAGCGCTTTACATGTGTTTTTATGCATATAATCACAATGCATAAGCAATATTATAGGATGCTCTGTAACAGTAGTTTTTGTTGCTTCTCGATACAACTTGTCAGCAGGGGTTTTACAATTAACTCCATCTGACATGACAGCATTCCAATCGTATACTTTAAAATTATACTCATGAAGTTCTTCTAAAAAAGCATTAGTTAAATGTTTTCTACTGCCAGAAGGAAATCTTATTGTTGTTGGCTTAATTCCTATAATAGAACTAATTTCATTCTGCGATTTCAACATCTCAGATATAAATCCTTTTCTAGTGGAGTATATTTTATTATATGTATGAGTATAAGTATGCAGCCCTATGCTATTTCCTTCAGTATATATTCTTTTTACCACAGCTTCTTGACCTTTAATTTGGTTTCCAATAATAAAAAAAGTAGCTTTTACATCATTTTCTTTAAGTATATCTAAAACTTTATCTGTCATAATACTAGGCCCATCATCAAAGGTTAAGTATATTACTTTTTCATCCTTTTTAATTAGTGTAGAATAGCCTAATGCTATTTGGCTACTTAAAAAACAAGATACAAGTAATAAAAATATTAACATAATTAAACTTTTTTTTCTCATATTTTCTCCTTCTTAAATATTGTTAAGCTTAAAGACATATAAACTTAAACTTAATATTTATTATTATCAAAAACAGTGGATATAATAAGTGGAATTTAATGCAATAATATGAGGGAATTAATTATATTAGTACAGCAATATATGATATTCACAATAGGTATTTTAGGTAAGTAAAGAGTAAGAGAAAACAAATGTACATATTTATACTTATCACGTTGAATAGATAGTTAAAATATTGTTAATGATTTAGATGGAGTTATAGATTTTTGATTTTTATATAAATGTTTAGTAGTTATGACATTTATATAATGAATTTGGATAAAATAGAATTGATAGGAGATGGTAATAGTGAATGAAGGTCTAATAGTACTAGTAAGAGGAATAATCGGATTTTTTACCTTGCTAATATTTACTCGTATTCTCGGCAAGCAGCAGGTTAGTCAGCTAACTTTTTTTGATTATGTAGTTGGTATAACTATAGGATCTACCGCATCCTCTCTAACTACAGATTTAACTAGTAGAGCATGGCCTCATTGGGTAGGATTAATTACATGGACTGTCTTATGCTATATTTTGCAATTAATTACTCTTAAATCAAAGGCTGCTGAAAAATTCCTAGATGGTGAACCCACCATTGTTATTACAGACGGAAAAATACTTGAGGAATCTATGAAAAAATTTCGTTATACCATAGGTGATCTTTTAGCACAGTTAAGAGATAAAGGTATTTTTGATTTGAAAGATGTAGCTTATGCAGTACTCGAAAAAGATGGTCAATTGTCCATCTTAAAGAAGCCTGAATGTGATCCAGTTACGCCAAAGGATTTAAATATCAAAACATCAACTGCTAGCATTGATGTTGAAATAATTTATGACGGATCTATTGTGCAAGCTAACTTAGCTATCATTAATAGAAATGAAAGGTGGATAATGAATAACTTAAAAAAGAGAGGTATTAATGATGCTTCTGAGGTCTTTTTAGCTATTTATAATGCAACAAGTGGTTTACATATAGATCTTTATAAAGATCATGTAAAGCAAAAGAACAAAAAATTATAAAGGAGTAGCTTAAACTTATGAAAAAATTTATATCATATACTATACCAATAGTTACTTTAACTGCATTTATATTATTAATGCTAGGAGGTAATTATTTAAAAAGGCCTTTGAACTCCTCGGAAAACGTAGTTGCTTATGCAAAGCTATCTATAGAACATGCAAAAGTTGAAAAGTGGGATATGCTTCAGCGGGATGTGACTAATATTGATGGAGCCTGGAAAAAAATTATTCCCCGAATTCAATTTAGTGTTGAAAGAGATGAATTGTATAATATAAGTTTAAATGTTGCTAGACTGAAAGGAGCTATAACCAGTCAAGATAAGGCAAGTACACTTATAGAATTAAATGAAATTATTGAAAATTGGGATGAACTTACAAGATAATATTAATTCAATAGAGTGATATAACACGTACTCCCAAAATGGTTGTAGTACGTGTTATATCATTTTTATAATATTCATCTACTACCAATAATCGAAGACCTCTTTTGGTCTAGTTATTTTATTAGTTTTAGGGATATATATATAAGAAAAACCTCTTAATATTGTGGGGGTTTTTTTTAAGATGTGATATAATATAATTATACATATAAAAGAATTAATAGTTGGTAGAGATGATGTGAAGTCACTTTAATCAGCTTTTTTAAATTCTATATAATCCCTATAAATGGGAGTTTAATAGAGTTTAAGGAAATAAGAACCGCGTGACTTCAGTCATATGAGATTCAGAGGTATGAAGAAAATAATGTTATTAAATAAATTATGAGGTGTAAACGTGTTAGATATTAAAGAAGAATTAAAAAATTATAAATTTGCAGAATTTGATGCTAATTTAAAAGAGAATGATGAAAGCAATGAGGAATTAAATTGCTTGTTAAATATGTTTACTAAGACATTTGAAAGGATTGGAAAGGAACAATATAAGTCTGCGAGTGGCATAGAGGAAATATTAGATTTACTTGAAGAAAACAATGAAAGCAATAGAGAAAATTATGATATAGTTAAGGAACTTAGAGAAAAAACACAGATAAAAGATAATGAAATAAAGGCAATGATTAATACAATTATAAGTATTTTAGATATCTTTGATTACATTGAAGGGTTTGCTTTAAAAAGCAATGGTTTTGCTTTAAAAATCAAAAATGAAAATTTGATGGTTCAGTTTAAACTTGTTTCGCAGCAATTAGGGGAAAAGTTAGCCCAAAGCTCAATTGCGGTTATAGGTATAGAAGGTGGAGAGGTTGATTTGAGTCTGCATCAACCTATACTTGTAGAGTGGCAGTGGGACAAGCCTCAAAATATAATTTTGCAGGTAGTCAGAAAAGGCTATATGTATAAGGGAAATGTTTTAAGAAAAGCAGAAATTGTGATAAACAAAAACAGTAATAATCAAGAAATCTAATGATGAAAGGAATGATCTAAAGAATGAAAAGCAAAATAGTAGGAATTGATTTAGGAACTTCTACCTCTGAAATTGCGGTATTCGAAGATGGCAAGGTCGTAGTAATAAAGAATTTGTCTGGGGAATATATTACTCCTTCAGTAGTAGGGATCTCTATAGGCAATGAATTAGTTATAGGCAAGGAGGCAAAGGATCAGTTAATTATAAGACCAGAAAGCACAGTAATGGAAGTAAAAAGGCTCATGGGGTCTGGAAAAACTGTGAAAATGAATGGTAAAGAGTATAGGCCTGAAGAAATATCTTCATATATTTTAGGATACTTGAAAGAATGTGCAGAAGATTATCTAGGAGAAAAAGTAGAAAGAGCTGTAATAACAGTTCCTGCATATTTTACTGAAAAGCAAAGAAGAGCTACTGTAGAAGCAGGAAAATTAGCAGGATTTAAAGTCGAGAGAATAATAAATGAACCTACTGCGGCAGCTCTAACTTATGGAATAGAACGTTTAGAAAATAATGAACACTTACTAGTTTATGATTTAGGTGGTGGAACTTTGGATGTGACACTTCTTGAGATGTTTGAAGGTGTTCTTGAAGTTAAAGCCAGTAGCGGAAACAACATGCTTGGGGGGACAGACTTCGATGATAAGCTGATAGAATATTTGGTTAATGATTTTCATGAAAAACATGATATTGATTTATCGAAGGATATAAAAGCAATGGTTAGACTTAAAGAAGCTGCAGAAACCTGCAAGGTGAAATTAAGCAGTTTAAAAGAATATAAAATTGTGATGCCATTTATTGCGGATATTGACAATGAACCACTTGCTATTGATACCATAATAACAAGAGAAGATTTTGAAAAGCTAATAGAGGAACTTGTAGAGTCAACTAAGTCACAAATTGATATAGTTTTAAAGGATTCCGAGCTTAAGGAAGATGAAATTAATACAATACTTTTAGTTGGAGGTTCCACTAGAATACCTTTAGTAAAGAATTTTTTGCAAAGGGTATTTAATAAAGAAGCACAATCTCTTGTGGACCCAGATCTTGCAGTAGTTATGGGAGCCGCAATTCAAAGTGCCATACTAAGCGATGAACTTTGCGCGGATACGGATATACTCATTACAGACGTTTGTCCTTATACACTTGGAGTTCAAATATTAGATGTTTTTAATGGAATGCCTATTCCTGATGGCTATAGTATATTAATAAATAGAAATACAACTATACCCGTTTCAAAAGAAGGTGTGTATTACACAGCAGAAGACGGACAAACTGAGGTAGATATAAAAATATATCAAGGAGACTATAAAAAGGCGTCAAAGAATAATTTTCTTGGGAATTTTAAACTTTCTGATATTCCCGAATCTCTAGCAGGTGAAGAAAGAATTAAAGTTAGATTCTCTTATGATGTCAATGGTATTCTTCAAGTAGAAGCTACTATATTAAGTACAGGTAAGAATGCAAATATTATAATTGAAACTACTGGTGTAGAAATGGAGAAAGAGATTGATCTTGATACTTGGAAAAATTTTGATGGCTCAAGAAAACACCGTAGACTTATAAAAAAAGTTGAAAAGCATATTACTGAAAATGAGGATAAAGATAGTCTTGAAATGGATGGTTTATTAAAGGATTTAAAAAGAGCTATAATTCTTTCTGATAAAGAATTAGCAGAGGAAATTGATGAGGAGCTTACTGATTGGATGTATGAGTTGGAGGCAGAATAATGATTAAGAAGTTATCAAATATATACCTAGAGGAAGGATTAAAGAATTTGCAACAAAACAAGTTAACAACTGCACAAGCTAATTTCCAAAAGGCTTTTTATATTAGTAATGACAACTGGGAAGCTTTGAATTTACTTGGACTGTGTCTATATACTTCAGGTGATTTTAAAAAAGCTGAAGTATTTTGGAAGAAAAGTATTTATTTAAATCCAGAAAAGGAAAACAGAGCATATCAATATATTGACAATTTTAAGGAAAATGAATTTATAGCTCTTTGTGACCTATATAACAAGGCTCTTCAGTGTGCAATGGAGGGGGAATTTAAAAGCTCCGAAAAGCTTTTAACAGAAGAACCTTTTATGAATTGCAACATAATCCCTTTTACAAACTTAAAAGGCCTTTGCATGCTTAAATCAGGTAAAAAGGGAGAGGCTATATCATTATGGAAGCAGTCCTTGCGTATTGATGTAGAAAATGAAGATGCATTAAAATATATAATTAACTGCAATGATGAAAAAGAAGAAAAGATTTCTTTTAGCTACTTATTAAGAAAAATATTAAGAACATCATAAATAATATAGAAATAAAGGTGATGCACATGAAAAGTTATTATGATATATTAGATTTAACGCAAGAAGCTTCAAAGGAAGATATAAAAATGGCCTATTTTAAGCTTGTAAGAAAATATCCACCTGACAGATTTGAAGTAGAATTTATGAGTATTAGAAAAGCTTACGAGACCCTTAGTAACGATAAAACAAGGAAACAGTATGATTCAATAAATCATCTAGCATCTGATATGAAAGAAAATTATAGTTTAGCAAGAACCCTTATGGAAGAAGGGGCCATAATTAAAGCAATTAAAATCCTTGAAATGATGGAGAAAGAAGATTCAACTTTACTTATAGTTAAAGCATTGCTTGCAGAAGCATATTTAAAAAATAATAACAGTGGTAAAGCTCTAAGAATTTATGAAGAATTAATTTCGCTAGAACCTAATAATGCAGCGTTTGCAGGCTATCTGGCTAATGCTTATTTAAACAGAGGGTGGCAGAAAAAGGCTATTTTAGCATATGATAGGGCAATAGAACTTGATAGTGACAACATTTCTTTGTGGCTTGGATTAAGTGGAGCGTATGTAAAAAACCAGGAATATTGGAATGCTAGAAACGTTTTAGACAAAGCTTTAGATATAGTTAAGGATATAGAGGCTAACACAACAATATATCTAGAGCTAATAATGCTTGATATAAATTTTGGAGTATTTTCCTCAATACATAAATCTATAGATAAGTTAGCAGAGTTAGCAATAAATAATGATGAAGTAAAAGATAATGTAGCCTTTACATTGTCCCATTTAGCATCTTACTTAATGCAAAGGGAAAGAGCAGAAGATGCTAAAAAGACAATAGAGAAGGCAGCAGAGATTTTGCCAGAAGATAAAGATATATTACAAATTAAAAAAGAAATTGGAAACTTTACTAGGTATATAAAAGAATTTCATAAACTTGAAAGAAATAAAAAAATAAAACATGAAGTAGCCGCCATTATTGCTTTCGAGGTACTTCCGAACAGTGACTTAGGAATGCATGATGAAACAGAAAAAGAAGCAATGACTCATTTTCAGGAGTATACCGTATTAGATGATTATGATAAGTACAAAACTTCTATTAAAAAGTTAGAAAAGGAGTATCCAGATTTATATGCTTTAAAGGCAGAGTTCTTTAATAAATTAACTGATAACATTGAAAGAAGAAAGCTGCAAGGTAAGTATAAAAAAGAATTGTATAAGTATAGGCCTATACTAGAAAGATTTTTTGATTATGATGATGATGATGATGATTGGTTTGGTTATGATCCTCAGGAACCCATTGTACGAGAGGAACCTAAAGTTGGAAGAAATGATCCCTGTCTTTGCGCAAGTGGCAAGAAATATAAGAAGTGCTGTGGAAAATAATTATAAAGTAAGCTTTAGAACATTCATCACAAGTAAATAAATGAAATGAATAGCCAGTGAGAACCTCCCTAAATTTGTGTGAATCAAATCTAGGGAGGTTTTTAATTGCTTTCATTATTAGATTAATTATACCGAAAAAAGTATAACTTGGATTAGGGCAAGACATTTTGAAATAACCCTTCAATCCGCATTTTTAAGAAGAGATGTTTTTATGAAGAATTTTACAGTCGATTATGATGTTCATAACTAATTTACAAAAAAATCATATAAGATAATATTTAACAAAAAATACATTGAATGTTAACAGAATGTTAGTTGTTCTTACACATATTTCTGGTATTATTTGTAAGAAGATATATTTAAAGTAAAAAATTTTTACGAAGGGGGATTTCATATGAAATCAAAAATTACATTATTAATAGCAGCTATAGCAACTATCTTATTTGTAGGATGTGCTAAGCAATCTGCAACACTACCAAAAACATCAATACCGAAAACAACCTCAGATACAGTAAAAACAGAACCTGCAACGACTCCGGAAACAATTCCAAAAGTAGGGAACGCATCACCTGCAACAACACCGAAAACAACTACCACTGTAGGAAACACAGCTTCAATAGTAAGTACTCCGGCTGCTTTTGAAAAGGCTATAAGTGCTAATGGTACATATATTATTGCAATAACAAAAAATTTAACCATTAATAAAAATCTTGTAGTTAATGGTCAATATAGTAATGGTAAAAAAAATGTTAGTGGTGAATATATTATAGGACGTAAGATAAATTTATATATGCAAGATAAAGATAAGAAGATAACTACAAGATTGAGTTTGATTGTGCCAAAATTAACTATTAATAGTCCTCAAACCAATATTGAACATGGAACTCTCAAAGGTAACGTTTATGTATCATCAAAGAACTTCCAATTAATAGATACTACAATTAAGGGCAATTTATATTTTACTACAGATGAAGCTAAATCTACATTCAGAATGGATACTAAAAGTAAAGTGACTGGGAAACAGGAATTAGTAAAACCATCTAAAACAATAGTAAGCACTTCAGCTGCTTTTGAAAAGGCTATAAGTAGCAACGGTACATGGCTTATTGCAATAACGAAAAATCTAACTATTGATAAAAATCTTATAGTTGATGGTGTATATAGCAGTGGAAAAAAAGATGCTAGTGGTAAAGATATAATAGGACGTAAGATAGATCTATACAGGCAAGATAATAAAAACAAAATTGCTAGATTGAGTTTGATTGCGCCAAAATTAACTATTAAAAGTCCTCAAACCAATATTGAACATGGAAATTTTAAAGGCAATATTTATGTATCATCAAACAACTTTCAGCTAATAGATACTAAAGTTGAGGGGAATGTATATTTTACTACGGATAAAGCTAAATCTACATTCAAAATGGATACTAAAAGTAAGGTGACAGGAAGACAAGAATTAAAAAAATAGGGTCTGTAATTAATTTTTTATGTCAAACATATTTTAAATCCCAGCATGTAAGTACTAAATGGAATGAGGAATTAAAAAACTTTTATTGAAACATATAAGTGAAAATGGGCCACATGAAGGAATTAATATCCAACATGTGGCCATATAATGTGCAAATATTTTCTGTTAGTTTAATTTAAAATGAACCTTAGTCTTCTCAAATATATCCCCCATATAGTTTAAACTCAATCCTGTAGCACCTTTTAGTGGTAAAAAGGTCATAGTTCCGGTGAATTCTTCATTAGGTGCTATGTCACCGCTTCTAAATGTTTGGTTTGCGTTTATCATTGTTACTACAGAATCATTAATTTCTCCTTTAGCACTTTGCAACTGAAAATCATCGTCATAGCTTATCTTACTTTTTCGTCCATTTTTAATTGTTACGGTTACAATTAAGTATTCTTTTCCGATCTCTGGCCTATCGGCTTTAGTTCCACTTGATATTTGTATTTTATCAATTGTCATGGATATATCATTAATCTTTACTGTTTCTCTAACTTTATAATAATCTTTAACATTTGGAAGCAATATACTATTTAGAGGCGTATTAGCACTATTCTTAACTATGTTTGCTTTTACTATATTACCTATAGTAAAACCTCCGGCCAATACAAATAAAGTTACTACAATTGAAATTATAATACGTTTATTCTTATTCATTAATACCTACCTCCTATAATGTAGTTGTTAGATTTAAATTAGACACTTTAGTACTAGTTATTTTTGCACGTTTGTTAGGTATACCCGAAAGTGTTCCTAGCTCGTGAATTAAATTTCGATATAAAAATAAGGCATATAATTAACACATACCTTTTAACTCATATTGTATTCCCTCATATATTGCAGATATAGTTGACCCTTATTTTAATTTATCATTTATATAATTTGATTTTATCCATTTCAAGCCATTTACTATTAAGGTATTATAAGTATAAGTATATCATTAATGTGTTCATAATATTAGTATATTTTATTATTGGTTGAATATAAGATTCTAAATATAAACTTCTAGGTTCTGTTAGGGACTACGAGTTCATAGTAAAACTGGAAGTTTTTTCATAATAAATATTTTTAAAAGGGATAAAAGTTACTATAGTACCTCATGTAATAAAGATAGTTCAAGGTTAAGGAGGAATAAAAGAAATTATACTCAAGAAGATAAAGCAATCATATAAAAAAATATATGTGTAGTAACTTTAAATGTGATAAAATGTAAGTGAAGATATCTATAGTAAGAAGGTTAGCTATGAGCAAACTTAAAGATACAAGGAAAGCAAAGGGCAAGTGTGTTAGTAAAACATTTAGTGCTAATAGAGAAAAAGTTGAGGGTATACTGGCATACTTAGAGGAAAAGTTTGATGTGTTCGTATTAAATTATGAAGATAGTGCCCGGGTTGTATACTTAAAAATTGAGTGGGATAAAACAGAAAAAAATAAATAGGGGGTTATAATAATGGAAAAGATACCAGAATTAGTGGAGCAAGTAGCTGAAATGAAAGGATTTTTTGTAGAGGGTTGCAATGATAATCTTAATTTGGAGAGAAAATTTTTAATAGGTGCAGTCATAGATGGTAGTACAGTGGCTTACTGCGAGACATTAGAAGCTGTTCAATTGTTTTTAGGAATCAAGGTAGAAGTTATTAATGAAGATGGAACATTCCTTAAAGTGATTACATATACGTTTGAAGAAATAGCATCCAATTATAAAAAAGAGTGGGCTGTGGTGTAAAATATATAGGGGTGGTATTAGGTTATATCTTAGGATATGGCCTTATTTAATTCTTTATACTCAAACAAAAATCAGGAGATAGGAGAAGTGTTGTAACTAAAGATATACCAAAAAATATGATAGTAATCGGTAATCTATGTAAAGTTATTCGTGAAATTACAGAAGAAGACCGTAAATATTATTATAAAAATAATATTTTTGACGTTGATGATTATTTTTATTGTTTTTGCAATGGATAAAGTCAGGGAAGGGAGGAATCTTCAGTGAATACAATTTTACTGGTAGAAGATGATTTGAGTATTATTGCTGGGCTAGAATTTTCACTCAGAAAAAATGGCTTTCATATTGCCTTAGCACGAACCGTAAGGGAAGGCTTTTTGATGCTTAGTGATAAGAAGTATGATTTGTTGCTACTCGATTTGACCTTACCTGATGGAAGCGGGTTTGACATCTGTAAGAAAGTACGGCAATCCTCTGATGTACCCATTATATTTTTGACGGCTTCCGATGAAGAGGTCAATATTGTAATGGGTTTGGATATTGGTGGGGATGACTATATTACAAAACCTTTCAAATTGAATGAACTGATTTCGCGAATCAATGCTTTGCTTCGCCGTTCTCACATTCTTAGCCAAGAACCTCTTGAATTGCAATCTAATGATATTACCATCAAACTGTTGGAAAGCCGAATATTTAAGGATTCTAAAGAAATAGAACTTACTAGCTTGGAGTATCGTCTTCTGCGCCTGCTCATGCAAAACCCAAATATTGTGCTCACAAGAAACGTTATTTTGGACAAGCTTTGGGACAATAACGGCAACTTCATCGATGATAACACCTTATCCGTCTATGTACGAAGACTAAGAATCAAAATTGAAGATAAAGCTGATAAACCGAAATTTTTATTGACAATACGACGATTGGGCTATAAATGGAATGTGTTAAAGTGAGGTTATTATATGAGAATTTTTGTTGATTACAATATAAGGAAACTATTTTCAGTCATATCCATAATTCTTTTGTGTTTTATTCTAATAACACAGGTCATGGTATATTTCATGACAAACCAATATAAAAAGGAAATTATTACACACGATTATGCCATTGCCGGATATTTATATCAACAGGATGCAACAACAGACCAGATTGTACCTGCCTTCACTGCTAAAAAAAGTATGAAAGATTATACCATTGGGCGAGAGCTTTTACAGCCTACAGGGTATACAGACAGTATAAATAACAAGCTTCTGACTGAAGTTCAAAGTTTCCATCAGAAACTCGAGATTCTGGTACTGATACTTTCTTTTGTTGTATCGCTTCTCCTACTTTCAACATTATTTATTTTTTTTGTCAGGCAGGACAGAAAGCTTGAAAAGGCCAACAGGTCTATCATAAGTTTTATGCATGGCAATAAAGATATCCGCTTCAGCGACAATGAGGAAGGTATTGTATCTCAGCTTTTTTCCTCTATAGATGTGATGTCAACATCTCTAACTGCCCATATAACAAAGGAAAAGCAGACAAAGGAGTTCCTAAAGAATACGATTTCTGACATATCACATCAGTTAAAAACACCATTGACTGCGTTAAAAATGTACAATGAAATTATTCAGGAAGAAAAAACAAACAACGGTGTTGTGGACAGCTTCACCATAAAAAGCAGTAATCAATTGGAACGGATGGAATATCTAATTCAGAATCTTCTGAAATTGGCACGGCTAGATGCTGACGCCATCGAACTCGCGAAAAGCAATTGCCTTATGAAAGATTTGCTAGAATGTATCGTTATAGGTTTCTCCACTCGTGCAAAATCAGAGAACAAGTCAATTATGCTAATGTGCAATAGCTATATTCTGTTAAATTGTGACGGAGATTGGATACTGGAAGCTATCAGTAATATTATAAAAAATGCATTGGATCACACCGCTTCAGGAAATGAAGTTCAAATTCTATGCAAGGAAACGCCTGTGTTAATCTGTATCACAATTAAAGACAACGGTAGTGGCATCCACCCAGAGGATATCCATTATATTTTCAAACGATTTTATAGAAGCCGATTTTCCAAGGATAAGGATGGTATCGGCATTGGACTTACCCTTGCGAAAACCATTGTGGAAAAACATGGAGGATCTATCATGGTGGAAAGCACATTGAATCAGGGAACGACTTTCTATTTGACTTTTCCAAAGCTTACAAATCTGTAAGATAGAATACATATATCTGTAAGATTAGATTGTTATGCTAATAACAAGATTTAGGACATTGTGCCACATTGTTTCGTATGGGATATGTTCAATAAATGATCTTAATAAAAATTCAGAAGAGGTGTTTATATTGGATATTTTAATAGCCAAAAATTTGAGTAAAACTTATGGAAAAGGTGAAGTGAAAGTTGACGCACTGAAAGAGGTATCTTTTTCCGTTGCAAAAGGGGAATTTATCTCAATTGTAGGACCATCCGGTTCAGGAAAAAGTACATTGCTTAATCTCCTTGGGGCATTGGACTCTCCAACATCTGGGAATGTCTTTCTTGATGGCAAAGACATTTCTACCATGAAGGAAAAGAATCTCTCCGTCTTCCGCAGACGTAACATTGGATTTATTTTTCAAGCATTCAATTTAATTCCCGAATTAAATGTAGAAGAGAACATTTTGTTACCACTGCTACTTGACTACAAGAAACCGGATATGAAATATATTGGTGAACTTTTGGACATACTTGGGCTCTCCAGCAGGAAACACCACCTTCCAAACCAGCTTTCTGGGGGACAGCAACAGCGCGTAGCAATTGGACGTGCCCTTTCAACTCGTCCGGCAATTATTCTGGCAGACGAACCTACAGGAAATCTTGATACAAAAAACAGCAAAGAGGTAATCAATCTTTTAAAGCTTTCTGTGGAAAGATATAATCAGACATTAATTATGATTACCCACAATCCGAGTTTTGCCTCCTTCTCGGATCGGGTGCTAAACGTAGAGGATGGTATTGTATCCGACCTAGGGAGGGTTAAAAAATGAAAAACTATCTTGAGCTCGCACCAAAATACCTATCTGCCCATAAACGGAAAACGCGCCTGACAATCACCAGCGTTGCCATGGCGGTTGCACTGGTTGTCGGTATCTTTTCTATGGTAGATGCATTGGTAAAATTTGAAAAAGCACAAGTGCTAAAGGATCAAGGTAACTACCATATTTTAATTCGAAATCCGTCCCCAAGAGAGATTCAAGTTATTGGTAGTCGTATTGATGTACAAAATGCTGGAACATGGAAAGACCTTGGTGAAGGAACCATCAACGGTGAGAATTGTGCCCTCACCTCTCTAGATGAAAATTTCGCAAAAAATATCAATTTTAATCTCAACCAAGGCCGTTACCCCACTTCTAAAAATGAAATCATGCTTGAAAAATGGTTTATGGGAAAATCTAAGCCTGCCCATAAAATCGGTGATACAATGACAATTACCTTACTAGGTGAAACAGTTCAAGAGTTCACCATTAGCGGTATATACAATGACTGGGGTGCTACCAAAGCCGCTGCTATACCTGCTGTATTCGTGTCAACAAAAATGTGGTCACAGCTAAAACCGAAATCAAGCCAATATTTTGTTCTATTTAAAGATGGTGTAAATATTACAAAAGTTGAAGGAGAAATCAAGAAAACTTTGAATATAGCAGATGCTCGCATAGGACACAACGAAGGTCTTTTAGCCCTCATGATGCAAACCAAAAACAATAATGTGTTGAAGATGTATGCTGTCGGCGGCGTCTTATTTTTTCTTGTCCTTATTACAGGAGTTGTAATGATCTACAACACTTTCAACATTTCAGTAATGGAAAGAGTTCGTAAGTTTGGAATTCTGAGATGTATAGGGGCGTCAGAGATACAAATAAAACGTTTAGTAAAAAGAGAAGGCTTATCCATAAGTTGGAGAGCAATCCCCATTGGCGTATTTGCCGGTATTCTGATAACCTTTATTTGTACCGCAATATTGAAATTTTACAATACCAAGCTTTATGGGGGCATTCCATTGATTAATTTCAGTGTATTCGGCATTGGCGCAGGTATTGTGATAGGGTTTCTGACAGTATTTATTGCTTCCTTATTACCTGCAAAAAAAGCTGCAAAAGTTTTTCCTGTAAGTGCCTTGAGCGGAAGTATGGATAGTAAAATATCTCGAAAGACCAAGCAAGGCCTTCTTATGAAGATATTTCACGCTGAAATTGTTATTGGTATCAGCAACGCTGTTTACAAGAAGAAAACTCTTTTTCTGATATCCAGTTCTATTGCTCTCAGCATTATTATGTTTATGTGTTTTAGTGTAATCGTCAATCCCACATTTTTGGGAATAAAAGCTACGGAAGTCTATACGTCTGACGTTTCAATCACATCCTCGCAAGGTATTGGCGAAAATATATACAAGAAACTGTCAACGCTTGGCGGTGTAAAAAGAGTGTATGGAAGAATGTCAAACTATGTGGATGCTACGTTTGACGCTACAAGGCTGACGGGCACCTATAAAAAGGAAATGGGTCCCATCAAGACAGAAAGCAATGGCTTGATGGTTGCAAAAGAAAAGTCATGGATTGTTTCCTATGACTCAATGCAAATGCAATGGGCAAAGAAATCATTAATGGCTGGAAGTATGGATGAAAATGTAATCAATACTCAGAATGGTATTGTGGCCGTTGTTAAAAATTATAGAAAAGGAAAATTAGCGGCAGACGCAAGTCTGAAGGTTGGTGATGCTGTCTATATTAAAACCGCAACGGGGACTAAAGAATATAAAGTCATGGGAATCTTGAGTTCTGTGCCCTATGAAAGCGAAAAACAGACATTAACCACATTTATCACCACCGAAAAGCAATTTGCAAAAATCACTGGAGATATAGCCGCTAACTATAAGACAATCGATATACAACTGAACAAAAAAAATCAAGAACAAACCATAGATGAAATAAAAGCGTTAGCCAAAAATTCAGTGACACTGCATGACAGTCGTCAGCTAAACGCAGAAGCAAGTAGCTCATTTATGACCATAGCAGTATTTATTTACGGATTTGTAGGTGTAATTACATTCATCAGTATTCTAAATATTATCAATACGATGAATACCAACATCACATCCAAAACCAAGTATTTGGGAATTATGCGTGCAATAGGCATGTCTGACAAACAACTCACAAGAATGGCATTGGCAGAAGCTGTCGTCTATACGGTGAGTGGATGCTTCTTCGGATGCGCTATCGGTGTTCTACTACAGAAAAATCTGACTTCCTTTCTTATTTCTAACTGGCAGTTTCCTGTATTGCAAGTCGTCCTGATATTCATTATTTCCATTCTAACTGCAGCATTCTCAATCATCAGCCCATTAAGGAGAATAAAGGCTCGTGGAATTTCTGAAGTCATTGGATCGCTCTAACTTCCAAAAAAGACTCATAAAGAAGTCACCTGTGATTTATAATTTTATTAATGGCATATAATACCATTATATGATATGATTTTAAATGAGATACAAATTTTAAAAGTTAAGGTTGGATGGAGCATTGACACTTTATTATGTAAATAAAGAAATTTTAATTTCTAACCCAATCATTCTCCATTCGCTAAAGCAACTCTGTGTATGTAGAATATTACAAAAGCATATATCATGATATAATATATATATCGTAATTTCCTAAATGGAAACTAAAATTGGAAGAAATGATCCTTGTCCTTGTGGAAGTGGCAAGAAATACAAGAAATGTTGTGGAAAATAATAAATCTATAAAGGTTGCAAATATAACTATTCATAATGTTATTAACAAAATGATACAAATGATTTATTTAGCAGTGAATTTAATTGTGCAGATGTGCTGATTTTTGATAATCTACAAGATATAAATGGAAATAAGCTTGAATAGGTTGATAAAAAAATTGATAAACAGAAAATATTAAGTATCATATAGAAGTAATTGATTGTATAAATAATGGATTTGTAGCATATATAATAGTATTATTGAAAGACACAAGAATAAGTCTTTCTTTTAAGAAGGTTAGAAAATGATAGAAAAAAGAATTAAACTATAAATTAATATGATATAATAATTAATAGGCGGTGAGACTAACATGGAAAATGAAAAATTATTTGAGTTAATGGAAAAGATGTATATGGAGCTAAAAGATATTAAAAAAGAGGCAAAATCTAATACTGAAAAGATAAATAGTGTAGAAAAGACGGTTATTCGTATTGAGAATGATCATGGGAAGAGCCTTGAAGCATTATTTGATGGCTATAAACAGAATGCTGAGCAGCTTAACAGGATTGAGAAGGAAGTAGCAATGCACGAAGAAGTTATCTTAAGAAGAGTTAAATAATACATATGATATAAAATTATAAAGATGATTTTTTATTTCTAGACTTAAAGCCGTATATTAGATTAAGATTTTAGATATTATTAATTAATAGAAAAATAAAAATATACCTACTATAAATAAAAGGCTATTGGAGTGTCTCCAATAGCCTTTTACAAGTTTGTTTACATGTAATTATGCTATAGAATTTTGAGTTAAATATAAATTAGTAATAACTGAAGAGTTAAAAACGAGGAGGCAGTAAGGAGGAATTGTGTTTTATGTAAATCTAATTTCCTATAAATTTTATAAGTGAATAATTTTATTTAAGAAAAAACAAAATTAAAGTAATTAGCACTCGTCTGCCACCGTTTTTAGTGCTTTAGTTCAATATGAATCTTGCGTACTTATAATTATAAATATATTTTTGATTCTTATTTTATTTTTAGTAACTAATACTTGAGATACTAGAAACTTCATTCTATAAACCATCTTCCTGGATTTTTCAGGACATTTCTTAACGCAACAAAAGCAACGAAGGCATTGATTTTCATTTATCTGTAAAGTGTTTTTATCAATTGCACCCATAGGGCATAGGGTTACACATATTCCACAATGATTACATATACTCATATCTGCAACAGGTATTTCTTTCGTAGAAAATGAAAAGTATGACTCAACTTTAAGTAATATTTTTATGTGTTTATATTTGTTGTAAAATCTTTATGCTTATTTTCTAAAAAAGTATAGTAGTAGGACAACATAAACATAAGTGTCTGAATGGTGTAAATAGCTAATCGTTCTGTTAGCCCTAATATATTTAATTGTAAATTCATAGAAATTGGATTAAACATTCCAAACACAGTAATAAGTATAGCCATAACTAAAGAAAGTTTCCCCAACCTCTTCATTTTTTCTTGCTTTAAGTACCCAAATGAAATAAAAAAAGAGGAAGCAATTGTTGTAAACACCACGGCAACTGTCACAATAATATGCATTATATTTTGAAAATTCATCGCTGTTTTATCCCCAGTTAGAGGAAATAAACTATAACCAAACAACGAAATTAACTGCATTATCATCAAAATTACATATCCAATTCTTAACATACTGTGATATTGGCTGAATGCTTTTGCAATCAAGCCTATTACCATTAAAATCATGCAAATACCATAAATAAAAACAAATATTTTTAGCAAATGTGCATTAGGGGCTCCATCTGCGGTAAGTGAACTAATATCTGTTGTAATTGGATTGTATTCCTTCCATAGAATGTTTCCTAAAATAGTATGTGTAAAATAAAATAGAACTCCAACCATTCCTAAGGGCATTAAATATTTATTGATTTTTTCCATTCGTATACCTCCACAAATATATATAGTTTTTGTTTCACACTTAAATACGATTGTTTAAGTATCGTATATTTACGTTACTTAAACAATTCATGAATATTAGGCCTCACCAAACTGTATTGCAAAAAACAGTAATCCTATTTTTGTCACCTTATAATTAGAAGATTCACTTTGCGTGGTATAAAAGCTTATATTTTTGTTAGGTACAGTGTCTTGCTCATTAAGTCTATTGTGGAGTTTATCATCTACTATTCCTGTATTAAATGTCACTATAGGATGTCCAGTCATAAATAAATGTGTTCTTAACGCAATACGAGGTGTGGAATGTAATATAATAAACATTAGTATAAAAGAACAAAGAATAATTATTATTTTAGTAACTTTCTTTTTTTTCAAGTTTTTTACCTCCTTAATAGTAAATAATGTTCTAGAATTGTTCAACAAAATTTATATAATAATATTACCATATATTTCATGAAACTTATATATTGATATTAAGTGTTTTTATGTTTTGGAACTTAAAGCACTACTGTTAGGATACACTAATACAAATAAAAAATAGTAGGTGATTGCTCTATGAACAATTTGACAAAAGTACCCAATAGATTAATAAATGAGAAATCTCCATATCTTCTTCAACATGCACATAATCCTGTAAACTGGTTCGCATGGTCTGGTGAAGCATTTAGAAAGGCACAAGCTTAAGATAAACTAATGCATTAGGATATTGGTCAAATGCAAATGTATGTTAATTATTATGAAAGAGAAATGATGAATGAAAATGATAATAAACCAGTTGGAATTATTTTATGTGCAGATAAAAGCAATGCTGTAGTAAAATATACATTAACAGAAGAAAATAATCAAATTTTTGCATCAAGATATAAGCTATATTTACCAACAGAGGAAGAGTTAAAGGCGGAGATAATAAAGGAAAAAGAATTAATAGAAACACAATTACATAGTAAATAATTTAGCATGTTAAGGTAAAAGTTGCTATTTGATATTGTGTAAGTAACTCTGTAACAATAAAACCATGGGATTTACATATAATCACATAATAGGACAAAATTGTAAAGGATAACAATTAGCTTCGAACAGATATTAAAAAATGTAGTAGCTAAATATGTTTATGGATTAACAGCGACAATGCTGGTAGGCTTAATAGGTTATATGAAAATAAGAATGAGGTTCAAATTTATGATTATATCCATGTTAATGTTGGTGTTGATAAAACAACTAATCGAAAATTGGAAACTGCGGTGCAACAAAAACTATTTTAGAGTACAAAAGTTAGTTGATAAAAAAACTTATGCAGTATTTTTTTTATAAATTCTATATAATTACTGTTTATATTTGGAGACTTAAAGCGGTTACTTTGGGTATAATATTGTTAATACATATTTATAGGGAGTTGTTTTAGCTATGATTAAACTAAATAGAAAACCTAATAAATTATTCAATCACGTTTTTATATAATCATATTATATAATACTACTTGGTAAGACATTAAATATATAAAAGAAGCAATAGTAAAAGTAATTTGGCAAGAATGGCTAAATTCTATGAGAATTTTAATGACAAATCAATTGTGGCGACAGTGTCGCATCAATTAATGTGGTCTCACTTTAGTGAGTTAATTAGTTGATTTAACTTTTTAAAGACGTTCATTATATTAAACTTGTACAAATAGGATATTAATATATACTATATATAAGAGGTGTATTTATGGATAACTTAAAGGATATTAGATGGAAACAGAGATTCGAGAATTTTAATAAATCATATAAGTTGATGGAGAAATATTCAAAACAACAAATAACTTCAGAACTAGAAAAAGCAGGTATAATTCAATTTTTTGAAATGACTTTTGAATTAGCCTGGAAGGTATTAAAAGATTATTTAGAAACTGAAGGATATGTTGTAAAGAGTCCAAGAGAAGCAATTAAGCAAGCCTTTCAAATTGGGTTAATAGATAATGGTCATGTATGGATAGGTGCATTAGCAAACAGGAATCTGACGACACATACTTATGATGAAATGTTAGCTGATAAAATGTCAAAAGAAATAGTGGAACTATATTTTCCAGAACTTAAAAAAATGCATGATCGATTATCGGGGGAATTATAGTATGTTTGGATTAAAAGATATAGATATTGAATACATTAAAGATGCAATATCAAAATTTGAAACTATAGAAAAGGCTATTATATTTGGAAGTAGATCGATGGGGAATTATAAGAAAGGCTCAGATGTTGATATAGCTATTTTTGGTGAGAAGATAACAAGTGAGGTTATTTTTAAGCTAGATGATTATTTAAATGAAACTTCGCCTTTACCTTATTTTTTTGACATACTTCATTATGAAATTATATCAAATGACAATCTTAAGAAGCATATAGTTGATGAAGGAAAAATTCTATTTGAGAGAATATGAGATGAATTAAATAATTTGTTAAAAGGAAGGGTAATAGAACTTGATAGTGACAACATTTACTTGTCCCTGTGGAAGTGGTAAGAAATACAAGAAATGTTGTGGGAAGTAATCATAAAGTAAGATTTAGAATATTCATCACGAGTAAATATATGAAATGTTTAGTGAGTGAGTACCTTCCTAAATTTGTATAAATCAAATTTAGGGAGGTTTTTTATAGCTGATATTTTAACTCTCATAATGGATATAGTAGAAATAACATGCGCGAAGTATGAACAATATATAAGGTTAAAACAGTTTTCAATTATAAATGAAGTTTTATCTATAGATGATACTAAAAAAAGAGGAAGAAAAAAGAATGTTAGTATTATAGGACAAATAGGTGCAGGTAAAAATGTATTAAGTGGTATTATTGACGTTGCTACTATGCAATCTTTGGTAAGAAAAGGGGAAGTTAAAGAACTAGTAAAGGATTATGGGATGATTATAGTTGATGAATGCCATCATGTTTCAGCTTTTAGCTTCGAACAGATATTAAAAAATGTAGTCGCTAAATATGTTTATGGATTAACAGCGACCCCAATAAGGAAGGATGGACATCAACCTATAATATTTATGCAATGTGGTCCAATTAGATATAAAGTGAACGTGCTAAAGCAAACGGAGGAACTTCCTTTTGAGCACTATGTAATCCCAAGATTTACGTCTTTTAGTAAATCAGTTTTACAAGATGAAAAAGAATGGTCAATAACAAAAATTTATTCTGAAATAAGCACAAGTGAAATAAGAAATGCGATGATTATCCAAGACGTTATTAATTGTGTTAAAGAAGGAAGAAATCCAATAGTATTAACTGGAGGAATGTCAAAAAAGGAAAAGAAATCTCAAATTGAGAAGCTCTTAAGCGTACCGAAAGAATGTAGTATGGTAATAGTTGCTACAGGTAAATTTATAGGGGAGGGATTTGATGAACCGAGATTAGATACTCTTTTTTTAGCTATGCCTATATCGTGGAAGGGAACGCTGCAACAATATGCTGGTAGGCTTAATAGATTATATGAAAACAAAAATGAGGTTCAAATTTATGATTATATTGATGTTCATGTTGGTGTATTAGAAAGAATGTATCAAAAGAGATTAAGTGGTTATGCTCAAATAGGTTATTCTGCTAAGACCGATAGTACACCTTTGGAGAAAATAAATTCAATATATAATAATGATAATTTTTTAACCGTATTTAGTAACGATATTTTGTTAGCAAAAAATGAGGTTGTTATAGTGAGTCAAATTCTTTTAATTAAAACGAAATATTTTAATATCATAGAACTTTTGGCTAATGTTTCGAAAAATGGAATTACTGTTAATATATTTACTTCTGCAGAAACTGATGTTAGAGAAAATGAAGAAGCTGATTTAAAGGATACATATGACTATTTAAGAACAACTGGAATAAATATAATTTTGAAATCCAATATACATCAAAAATTTGTTATAATTGATCAAAAAACAGTTTGGTATGGAAATATTAATTTTTTAAGTTACAAAAGTGAAGATGAAAATATCATGAGACTTACAAGCTTAAATATTGCAAATGAACTAATGGATACAATTGAGGATAAAATTGCTAATCCAAAGTTGGAAACTGCGGTGCAACAAAGACTATTTTAGAGTACAAAAGTTAGTTGATAAGAAAATTTATATGTAATATTTTTATCTTAAGAACATTGTGTCATACGTTACGAAAAAAGCAACAATTAGGTTGCTTTTTAAAGTGAACAATGGAATATAAATTTTCCTTTTCCTCTTGTATTATACATATGTATAGTAATGTAATGTTCTGACTTGAGTGATTGAACATATCCATAACTAATTTCCATTATTTATTGTATATTTTTAAAAGTGTATACCTTATACTGTTTTCTTTTGCCTAGACATACATTTGATATATTAGATTGATATAATTTAACTCCAAACACCTCTAAACTTTGTCTTGCTAATTCTAATGATGATTCAAATATACCTAAACTTTTATTATCTTTAAAGATTTCAACTTTTTTCCATTAGCCTTTCCATTCTTAATGCTAGTCTTTGTAATTTCTTCTTGTACATCATAATTACACCATGATAGAGAAGTTCCTTTTCTCAAATAACTTGCTATAGTCGTACAGCATAAACTCATAATCTTTCCAATATCATTAGTAGACATGTTAGGATTGCTTTTTTCTTTTGATTGACCATTAATCTTGTTGTCAACAGTATGCCATTCACCGTCCATTTCTATAATATATTCTTTATCATTCTACAATAGTTTTACCATTACAACATAAACAACCATTTTTTAACAATGAACTTTCATCCATCCATCATCCCAATTACAGTTATTACATTTATACCATTTTTGTTTTTCTATATAATTATTTCTTTTTTTCTATCCCTATATTCTCTATCAATTATTATCATATAACGTTTATCATCTTTAAAAGATTGTCCTATTTCATATTTAAAGTCACCGCTTTTAATACCTAACACTCACACAATCCAGTTGGCTGGTTTGTATGGGGAGAGGAAGGATTTACAAAGGCTAAGGCTGAAAACAAGCCTGTCTTTTTATCTGTTGGGTACTCGGAATTGGGTCTACTTAGCGACTTGCCATTGATGTCATATAAACTAAACACTGGAATTTGTAAATAAGCATAAACAGATGATTCTCAAAGGCTTATGCTGAGTTGAAATCGAACTTGAAGTTTTTATATAAGTACTGACATTATTGTTAGTGCTATTTTTTTGTGATTTTTAATAGTTATTAAGTAACATAGTTATAAAATAATAAGGATTAACTAAAGCAAATTTGTGTATGGAGATATGTATAAAAGTATATAGCATCATGTAAAATAATGTTATAATCTTCATAAGAGTCGTTTCACAAATGCAAAAAAGACTGAAGGAGTGATAATAGTGAGCGTAGAAGGATTAGAGAGAATATGTCCACTTTGTGGACAAAACAATAATTGTCAACATGGTCAAGGTGGGTGTTGGTGTGATACAGTTAAATTCCCTAAGCACATCTTAGATTTGATTCCTAATGATAAAAAAGGTAAAGCTTGTATATGTAAATCTTGTTTAGAAAAACACCAGAAATAAATGAAATTAATGATTATAAGTTAATCTTAGAAAAGGTAGTTTAACACGATATTTAACATTGTTATGTATTGTGGAAAGGGAGAAATGAATGAAGTTAAAAAAAATAATGTTTATCTTAATTTTGATTACATTAATTATATTTATTTTTAGTAAAAATAATTTTATAAAAGAAAAACTTGGAGACGTTATAGTAAATATAAAATTCAAGACCATCACTAAAAATATGGAGACGAAGAAACTTGATAATACTACATATTATTACTCTAATAAAAGTGATGAAACCTATATAAATAATATAGAAAAATATATAAAAGAACGAGAATTCAAAACAGTACCGTTATTGGGATAAACAACCAGGTATCCCTACAATATAATTATTTTTACGACACCCGAAGCATATGCCAAAGAGTTTGGTGTTAATCCTAAAGAAAACGGAGCTTTAACTTTATTAAACTCTAAAAGCATTAAGTATTTAGATTTGTTAAAAGAACATTCAATAGTAAAGAAAACAACAATATATGCTTGTAATGATGGTGATAATATTAAATTTATTGGTAATGTAATAAAAATTTAAAAGTAACCTTATTATATTTCATTTAAGTCAGAGTTTTCTAAAATTGTTTATCAACGTAAATATACTGTACGACTTTTCGCAAGTGTAAGAAATAGCGAGGCACTAAGATACGGAGTATATTATTAAACCTTAAATGATAGGTGTATTAAGGTTTAGATTTATCTTTATAAAATCAGTAGATTAGCATAGCAAGCAAGTTTTAGGGACTTAAAGTAGTTATCTTGGGTATAATATTGTTAATACATATTTTTAAGGAGTTGTTATAGCTATGACTAAACCTGATACTAATAAACAAAACCTGATACTAATAAACAAAACAGAAAACCTAACAGATTAATTAATGAAAAGTCCCCATACCTTCTGCAACATGCATATAATCCAGTAAATTGGAGCCCTTGGGGTGAAGAGGCATTTGCACAAGCAAAAGCAGAAGATAAACCAATATTTCTTTCAATAGGCTATAGCACCTGCCATTGGTGGCAAATCCATTTGTTGCACAGTGTAGAAACGTTGAGAACACTGGCTTTATAGGGAGCGTTAACAACAACCGTTAGTAGGAAGAAATTAAGAAAGATTTTATGTGTATTATAATAATGTTTAAAGAATGGGAGTTACCACATGTACCTAGAAATTTTTGGGGTAAATGAAAACTGTATTAATGCGACAAAATGGCTACTTGAACAAAAGCTTAAAAATGATATTACTACTGCTAAATATAAACTTACTAAAAAACACTTCAAAGATAATAATTTATTAGGCCTTTATGGTAAAGCAACTTTGAATCATACCATATAGATTATTGTCTTTATATATTTGTTTGCAGTAACTTTTTTTATTTCAGTCTCAGACCATTTAAGTTGTTCTTCAATTAGCCATTTAACGGCTAAATATGAAAAAATGGTATACAATTGTAATATGAAAACATATGTTCTGACATTAAAATGGTGGGTTTGTAAAGAGGTGAATATTATATGGGTAAATTAAATTTTCATATAGATGCTAACAGTTCTTATTTATTACAGACTACTGGTTGCATATTCGCGTCAAAAGAAACTGATGGTAGATACTGACTCTAATCGTAAAATATATGAAGTAGTATGTCCTTTATTTGATAATGTGTGGAATGGCAACCCAATAAGGAATACAGCTCCTTTCATACATCTATTATGAGAAACAGCTTGTTATATAAAGTGACATCTATTAACCATTCTATTTTTTTCTAATATATCAAATAGGACTTAATAATACCTTTAATTGTATAACTAAGAATAGGCTAATAGGCAATCATATAGATATGCTGAGAGCGTATTTATAGTATAAAGTTTTAAAAGATATATACGAGATATACAATGTATGAAATATTTACACACGGGTGATTTAGCAATAATAGTTAAAATAAACATGAAACATGAAAGTGGAATTGTTAAAGAAACTTTGAAGCGTCCTGGGGATTTTTTAGCGCGATATGGAGGTGAAGAGTTTGTTGTGATTCTGCCCAACACTAATGAAATAGGGGCTGTCATTATGGCTGAAGATTTGCGGGCCGGTGTCGAGAGAGCGGCCATTGCACATATTAATTCTCAATGTGCGGATTATGTTACAGCGAGCCTTGGATTTGTAACCAGATTCTTGAAACAAATTGATACACCGAATGATTTGATTTCAGCTGCTGACAGGGCTCTATATCGTTCAAAACATGAAGGTCGCAATCGGATTAGCATGGAACGATTAATGTAGTTCATATAAATTATTTATTCGATACGACCTAATGAGGAAGCTTATTGAAGAAGGAATTAAAACTGGTGAGTTTCAACAAGGCATTGACAGTGAAATTCTTTCTGATATTATTTTGGGGTCCTGTAGTGTAATCACTCTAAGGTGGAGAATGAAGAAGCATAATTTTAAATTGAAGGACAAGCTATTATCAACCCTCGATATGATATTAAAGGCCTATTAATTAGTGTAGGGTTAAAGTATATAGATTTTTCGCGTAATTGTAACATAAAAATACTAAGTCTACAGGATCAAACCTATGAACTGGAAGGAGGATTTATATGACTAGAGTCTTAATTGTGGATGATGCTGCATTTATAAGGTTACAACTAAAGCAATTGCTTTCAAGTAATGGTTTTGAAGTTGTAGGTGAAGCTGAAAATGGAAAAGTAGCATTAAGAAAAATTAAAGAATTAAGACCGGACATAGTTACACTTGATATAACAATGCCTGAAATGGACGGTCTTGAATGTATGATGGAGATAAAAAAAATGGATTATGTACCTACGGTTATAATGATTTCAGCAATGGGACAGGAAGCTACTGTACGGAAGGCTATTTTAGCTGGAGCAAAAGGCTTTTTAGTAAAGCCTTATAAAAGTGAAGTGGTGATCAAAAATTTAAATAAGTTTAAAAAGTAAGTAAATCGAATAATTAAAATTTTAGGAGGGCACATTATTATGGAAAAGAAATTAGCAAAACCTTCAAGCAGTAAAATTGAAAGGGTAATATCTAATGCATCTTCAACGGATGAAATGGAAAGAAAGAGAGAAATTGCAAGAAGGCAAGCACAGGACAAGGTAAAAGCTAGAACTATGGCAAAGCAGCAACAATTGGCAGAGAGGATTGCAGTAGCAACAGAACAAATGGCCTCAGGAATAGAAGAGGCAAGCAGTGCAGCTGAAGAACTAGGTTCTACTATGCAACAGATTGCTAGCGGAGCCACTGAAACTTCTTCTGCAGCCGAAGAGTCAAGGGCAGCCATTAATCAGGTGGATAAAGCATCAGTTATAGCTGATAGAAATGCAAAGGACTCACTTGAAAGAGCGGAAATAGCACAAGATTTGATCTCAAATACATCAGATGACATAGAACTTATGATAAAGGGCATCAGAGAATCTGCAGAGACAAATATGGAATCAGTAAAACTTATTGGGGAACTGGAAAAACAGTCAAACGAAGTAGGTGAAATAGTACAAGCTGTTGTGAGAATTGCTGACCAGACAAATCTCCTTGCATTAAATGCCGCTATAGAAGCTGCAAGAGCTGGTGAACATGGAAAAGGCTTTGCAGTAGTCGCAGATGAAGTTAGAAATCTTGCAGAGACATCAGAAAAGTCCGCCAGAAACATCAAAGAACTGGTAAATGAGATTCAAAGCAATGTGAAGGTTGTAGTAGTTGATATAGAGAACGCAGGTAAGGTTGCAAATGATGAGGTTGAAAATGCCAAGAAGACTACAGCAGACCTTGTTAAGATTAATGAAGAAGTTATTTTAGTTATGAAAGGAATAGCAGAAGTATCCCAAAATGCAGTAGATGCAAATAAGGGTGCAGTGGAATTTTTGGCTATTGCTGAACAGATTGCAGTAGCTGCAGAGCAGCAAGGCAATGCTGCGGAAGAAGTTGAGAGGTCAATTCAAATGCAGAACAAAGCCTTCAATGAGCTAAATGCTGGTGCAGGAGACCTAGCTCAAATGGCAGAGGACCTAAAGGTTTCTACGGATGCTCAGAAATCTTCTGAATCTATGGCAGCTGCATCGGAAGAACTATCAGCTAATGTAGAGGAAGGAAACTCAACTTCAGCAGAGATATTAAAGGCTATGGAGCAAATATCCTCCGGAGCACAGGCCCAGGGTGACCTCACTGATAAAGCTGCTATACTTGCTGAAAAACTTGCTGTAGCTTCAAAGCAAATGAGCGAAAGAGCAGGCTTCTCTGCAGAGAAGATAGCTGAGCTTCAAAAACTTTTAGAAACTAATAAAATTGCACTTGATAACATGACAGGAGGAATATCTAACTCTGCGCAAATTTCAATGGAGGCAGCTAAAAACATCAAGAGTCTTGAAGAAACCACTAGAAGAATTGATAAAATTGTGGATGCCATTGTAAATGTCACTATACAGACAAATATGTTGGCGGTAAATGGATCTATTGAAGCTGCAAGGGCAGGAGAATTCGGAAGAGGGTTCTCTGTAGTTGCGGTTGATATAAGAGCCCTTGCTAATGAATCTGCAGAAAACACAGACAAGATAAAAGACCTAGTAAGAGCTATCCAAAACCAGATTCAAAGGGTTTCAGCGGATACGGACTTTTCTAGTAAAAACTCCTTCGCAGAAGTAGAGAAGGCAAAAAAGACAACTCACAATCTTAACATTATTGAAGATAATATGATAAAAATGCTTACTGGAGCCGATGAAATCCAGAAAGGTTCAGATGAGTCTCTAGTAGCGCTCGAGCAAGCAAGAAAAGGCGTAGACCAGATTGCGGCCGCAGCTCAGGAAGCAAGCAGTGCAGCAGAACAGGCGTCGAATGCAGCTGCTGAACAGTCAAAAGGTATGCAGGAATTGGCTGAAGCTATTGAAGAAATATCGGGACTTGCTGATGAACTACAAAATATGTAAAGGATGGAGGGGATAGTTATGGCTATTGGTATAAACAATACTATAAGTGTAGAGCGTCAGCTAGTTACCTTCCTGCTTGGAGAGGATGAGTTTGGCGCCGATATAATGGATGTTAAAGAAATTATAAGGGTTCCTGATATCACCAAGGTACCTAATGCACCAAGTTATGTGGAAGGTGCCTGCAACTTAAGAGGTAATGTACTGCCTATTATAGATGGAAGAACCAGATTTAATCTAGAAAGAAAAACTAAAGATGAAAACAGCAGAATTCTTGTCATTGATGTGGAGGGTAAGGCTACAGGAATGCTCGTGGATAAGGTATCTGAGGTAATGAGGGTAGCTACTGACAATATAGAAGAACCACCGCAGATTGTTAAAAATGTGGATTCCGACTATTTGAATGGTGTTGTAAAGCTTAACGATGGAAAAAGACTTGTAATGCTTTTAGATGTGGTCAGGGCTTTAAACATCAATGGAAATGTAGCACAAAGTCAAAAAGAGCAGGAGCAAAGCTCCGAAAAGAATAGTACATTGGTAAATAGCGTTAGTGATGAATCCATTGATGTGGAACAGCTTGTTTCATTCCTCCTAGAAAAAGAAGAATATGCTATTGGAATTATGAAGGTGAAAGAAATTATACGTGTACCGCAAATTGTAAAGATTCCTAATTGTGAAGCCTATGTAGAAGGAGTAGTTTCATTGCGGAATAATTTGCTCCCTATTATAAACTTAAGGACTTATTTTGGAATGACACAGATGGAAATGGATGACCATACTAGAATACTAGTAGTAGATATGGGGAGTTTGACTGCTGGAATCATGGTGGACAAGATCTCAGAAGTTTTGAGGGTACGTACAAGTATTATTCAGTCGCCTCCAAAATTCTCCTCCCAAAGTGGAGAACAGCTTAAAGGAGTTGCGAAGCTTGAGAATGGTAAACGAATGATTTTAATTCTAGAACCTTCAAAATTAATTTCAGAGGATGAATTAAGTTCGATTAGTGGCATAGACAAAGCCCAGAAGCAGAATGCAGAGGAGAAAAATATTAATACGCAACTGGTAGAAGAAGAGCAGCTGGTAACCTTCAAAATAGATTTGGAAGAGTATGGAGTTAAGATAGCTAATGTGCAGGAAATCAACAGGATGCCAGAAGTTACTAGAGTTCCTAGGGCTCCTTATTGTATAGAAGGGATTGTAAATTTAAGAGGTAATGTTATTCCAGCCCTGGATTTGAGAAGACTCTTCAATCTTTCGAAAAAACAGGTAACGGATGCTACAAGAATTATCATAGTTGATTTTAAGGGGAAAAGAACAGGAATTATGGTAGATTCAGTATCGGAAGTTCTCAGGTTCGAAAGGAGCCTTTTAGAGTCACCACCAGATATATTGAGCAGTGGGGTAGATAGTGACTATGTAGAGGCCGTTGGTAAACTTGAGGGTGGAAAAAGAATGATTTTGATTCTTGATATTAGTAAAGTTTTAAGCTTTAGTTAAATTTAGGTATCGCCATAGGTGATAATTAATAAAGGCATACCCCGAAGTATTAATAAAATTTATGCTTCGGAGTATGCTAGATTTATATAAAAATTATAGTAGGTGATAATAGTGCAAGATAAAATTAAAGTATTGATAGTAGATGATTCTGCCCTTATGAGGAGGGCCCTAAAAGAGATAATCATGACGGACCCAAGTCTTGATGTTGTGGGCACAGCAAGGGACGGCCAGGATGCTATTGAAAAGGTACATGAATTAAATCCGGATGTGGTTACTATGGATATTAATATGCCAGTTATGGATGGGTTGACCTCTATGCAATATATACAGAGTGATTATCCCCAAATGCCTGTTCTTATGGTAAGCTCTCTTACTGAGGAAGGTGCAATGACTACATTTGAAGCTTTAGAACTTGGTGCCTTTGACTATGTTGCAAAACCCTCAGGAACCGTATCTTCCAATATTCATATTGTTGGAAGAGAGATAATACAAAAGATAAAGCTAGCTTATAAAAGTGTAAATAAGAAAAGTATAAAGGATAGAGTAGAAAGACGCAGCAGAGTAACTCCTACAAGGAGAGCTGGAGCCTCAAAGAGATTAGAATATACAAAAGACACTAAACTATCAAAGGTAGTGGTCATAGGTATTTCTACAGGCGGTCCAGGAACTCTTATGGAGGTACTTCCATTGCTTCCAGAGGATCTCAAGGCAGCAGTAATTATAATACAACACATGCCGCCCTCTTTTACATCTTCTTTTGCAAAAAGATTAGATGGTGCCTGCCGCATTCCAATTAAGGAAGCGCAGCCAGGTGATGTTCTCCAAAATGGCAGAGGATATCTTGCCCCTGGAGGATATCAGTTGGTAATTAGGGGAGAAGGTGGTGCATTAAGACTTCCAAGTACGCCTAAAACAATTTTTATGCCCTCAGTTAATGTAACAATGGAATCTGTTTTGGAAGTCTATGGTGGGAAAAATGTAGTTGGGGTTTTAATGACTGGCATGGGGGATGATGGAGCTGATGCCATGGTAAAGATACGACGAGCTGGAGGTTTTACCATCGCTGAGGATGAATCTACTGCAGTGGTCTTCGGTATGCCAAGGGAAGCAATAGCAAGAGGTGGTGCAGAAATAGTACTACCCTCTTATAAGATAGCAGATGCAATAATTAAAGCAGTAAAAAGGCCTAGGTTATAGGATTTTGTTATGTGTGATTTTTGAATTATAGGGAGGCTGCTAATGAAGTATAAATATAGAATTCTTATAGTTGATAAGGAAGAAGAAGTACTATGTACACTAAAAAAACATCTGGAGCAGGAAGGTTATAAAGTTGAAACTACCAAAAGCGCCATTGATGCTTTTGAAGAAGTTAAATGTAACAAGTACCACATTGTATTAATAGACATTGCAATGCCAGAAATGGATGGACTTCAGCTATTAAGGGAAATAAAAAAATACGATTCAATGACTCAGATTATAATGATGACAGAACATTCAACTTTGGATAAGATACTAAGCTCCTTAGAATATGGAGCTAATGATTATATATATAAACCTTTTAAAAGTGATGAGTATGTAATGAATATCATTGATCATTCAGTGCAAAAGCTAGAAAGGTGGAGAGAAGCTATAATACAAATAGTTAAATAACTTTAGGAGGTGAGTTTAGTGGATGACATGATGCAGTTATATATGGAAGAAACGGAAGATATGCTACAAAGGGCAGAAGAATGCATAATAAGACTTGAAATGGAATACTCAGGCCTTGATATAGATGAGTTGTTCAGAATAGCCCATACTATAAAAGGTTCTTCCTATATGGTGGGATATGAAGATATTGGAAAAATTATGCATAAAATTGAAGATATGCTGGATTGTGCAAGAAACGGCTCAATCCAGTTTGATCAGAGTATCACATCTCTTTGTTTCAAAGGTTTGGACACAGTTAAAAAGATGCTTAAATACAAAAATGAGCAGGGATCAAAGGAAATTATGGATGGGCTTGTATGTGATGCTTCAAGAATTAAAGAAATGGTTGAAGCGTTTATAAAGGTTAATAAGAAAGAAGTGGAAAAGACTGTTACGGAGTTACCTGAGCTTGGAATTGTTGCTTCTTACTTAAGTAAAAAGTCTAAAGGTGAAAATAGGTATTATATAACTTTCTTTTTTGAAGAGGATGCGCCTATGATATCCCCTATAATACTAATGATATTAAATAGTGCTTGTGAAATTGGGACTCTTGTATACTCAAGTATTGGAGATGATTATTTTTCAGAAAACTCTTGTGATAATGATATAAAAACTTTTGAAATAATTATAGCTACAGATATTAATGAGGCTGAATTGTATACTTACTTTACCTTATTCTATATAGAAAAAATAAATATAGTGGATTTAAGCAGAAGTAAGGTGGAGCAAAGGGATTATAGCTTTATTGATGATGACAATGATTTGTACATAAATATTTTGATGGCATTTATGCAGTTATATAAAATAGTATTCAGTTTGTCTAAGGGATTTAATATAAATAGTGAAGATATTAGCCTAATGAGGCATCTACACTGCCAGGCTATAAAAGCATTTGATAAGATGAAAAATAAAATTGATGATTTTATAACGGATTTTAATGAGATATATAGCTATATCATTAAAATATATGATGACCAAGTAGAATTAGATGAAAAACTTTGCTACAATATCCAAATGCAGTTGGTAAAGATAATGGAAAGAGGCTATAACTATACAAAGGGCAAACATATAGTCAGTATTTTCAAATCGGGTAAGAGCAATTTTATTAATAGACTTAGGAATTTTATTGAAATGCTTAATAAGAATTCAACTTTAATACTTCTTATAGATTTAAGTAAATGCGCTATGTTGAATGAAAATGAAGTGAAGGATTTGATAGAGATAAAAAGAGAGATAGAATCGCAAAATATAGAGTTTTGTATCATAGCAGAGGGACCAGGCGGTAGAAGAATATTTAATATCTTTGATTCTATAAAATCCGTTGAGGAATTTCATGTGTTCGGGTCGGAGCTCCATGGAATTTTAAGTGTTTTTGATTCTGAGGATTTTTTCAATCGAATTAGTGAAAAAGTAAATGAGGTGCAGCATGAACAATGATATAACTATATTTGATGAACAAGAAATAAAACTACACATAAAAGCATTACTTACAGAAAAGGAAAGGTATCGTCAGGAGAAGCTTGCACAAAAAATCGGTAGTATGAAAGATGAACGAACGGCTGCGTTTGTTGCTGACCTCCTTTATTCAAAGGACGCGTATATAAGGAATATTGCTATTGAAATATTAATAACACTTTCAGAGAAGTCATTAACGGTTCTAAAAGAGAAGCTTTCAGATAAGGATAGAAATATACGAAAATTCGCATTAGATGCTTTAAAATATATAAAGGGAACACAAAGCTATGAGATTGCTTTGGAAGCTCTTGAGGATGAGGATCAGAATGTTGTGGAAGCAGCTTTGGAAGTTATTGCTGAGCAGCAATACACAGAGGCTGAGGAAAAACTTTGTGAAATCCTAAAAAAGACAAGTAGTGTATGGATTATTAATTCACTTTTAAGGACTTTTGCAAGCCTTAATCTAAAACATTTGTTAGGGGATATGGAGGAAAAAATTTTTTCCTTAAATGCAACCTATATGGAAAAAAATATTTTAGTGAATACTTACGTAAGGGCTCTTGGGAGTTTAGGTTCATACATTAATATTGACTCAATTATAAGTCAATACTCAAAAAAATTTGTGATAGATGATTCAAATCTGGTTTTTGCATTAACTTGTCTCATAACGAAAACCGAAATTTCTGAATTTTCTGAGGTGCTTATTAAGGAACTTGAAGGAATTTTAAGGGAACACTTAGACTATAAGAATTCAGACCAAATACTTGCTTTTGTTGCTGCTTTAGTAAAACTACAGTTGAATTTTTTTCTTGATGACGTGGAAGAAATCTATAATTTTAATAAGAGGGAGGAATTCTTCAAAGAAGCCCTTTATGAGCTTGTTGAAAAATTTGAGAATATCCCTAAGGATTTTATTTATAGAATATTAGGATGCAAAGAGCCTGAATTAGTATTGATGGGCCTTAAGTTAATCTATACAAAACAAATACCTGGATTTAACAAATTGGTGGAAGAATTGTGTGATTCAATGGCCAGAGAGATATCAATGCTGGCTATTCACATTATTACAGATGTTGGTTCATATAAGAATACATTGTTGGTTGAAAGACTGTCTGAGTATTATGAGGAAGCTGCTGTGGCATCAGTTGATAACGAGACTCAGGAAATTGAAAACCTTTTGTTAAAATTGGAGCATAAAAGCCCAAAAGTCAGGAAAGCAGCAGCCCAAAAGCTTGTTTCACGTTTTGAGGATGTAAATATTAAATTGCTCCAGAAAATAGTAAGGCGTAACAGCGGAGAAGAGGGTATTGAAGCCTTGGAGGTTTTGTTTAGATTTGATGCAAGTATGGGATGGAATTATATAAACTCCAGAATGGATGACATGAATGGATTTGTTAGGTTAGGGTTGATAGATGTTATAGAGTGGTCTGAGGATGATGCTTTTTATTGCTTTATGTCTACAATGGTTAACGACCCATCAGCAGTTATTAGAAGAAAGACCATAAAGGCTTTGAATAATAGAATTAATGATAAAAGTCTAAACCTTTTGAAAAAACTCTATGGGGATGAAAGTGATGCTCAAAACAAGATAAAAATTATCTCTAATTTGTACAGATTTAACAGTGATGACGTGTTGAATATTGTAAATGATGCTTCCTTAAGTCGTTATACTCTCTCAAGGCTAGCATCTGTTAAAGCATTGAGTTTCATGAAAAGCAGGGAAGCGGTTAGTATACTGCAAAGAATGTTAACTGACCAGGTAGAAGAGGTCATTGAAGCTGCCACCCAAGCTTTGTACAAAAAAGAGGTGTTAGAATGATATTATCTGATGATTTATTCGACAAGTTTATAAAATTGATTTATAAAAATACAGGATTGCATTATGAATATAATAAAAAGTATTTTGTGCAAAAAAGGATTGAGAAGCGTGCAGAATTACTGGAAGTGGAAACCTTAAATGAATATTTTATGATATTAAAATTTGCAACTGACTCCGCTGAGTTTTATAAATTAATCAACGAGCTTACTGTAAATGAAACTTACTTTTTTCGCGATTTCCCTCAATTACGTAATTTTGCAGAGGATGTACTGCCTATAGTTGCAAAAGAAAAAGAAAACAGCAAGAAAATAAAAATATGGTGTGCAGCTTGTGCCACAGGAGAAGAACCTTATACCTTGTTCATAATTCTTCAAGAAATGCTTGAAAAACCGGAAGAATGGGAAATCCAGATACTGGCGTCTGACATAAACACGCAAGTGCTCCAAAGTGCAAAAATGGGGATTTATGAAAGTAGAGCTATAAAGGATGTTCCTCCTGAGTACCTGAAGAAATACTTCACAAGGCGGAATGACAAGTACCTTGTCAATCTGAATGTGAGAAAATCAGTAACTTTTAAACGAATTAATCTGATGGATGAATATGATATGAATAATATTAACGGATGTGATTTTATATTTTGCCGTAACTGTTTGATATATTTTGATGATGAGTCGAGGAGAAATGTTTTAGCTAACTTTTATGAGTCAATGAATCCAGGGGGCTTTATGTTCCTCGGTCACTCGGAATCTGTGGGAAGGATTTCATCAGCCTACAAGGTTAAAAGAATAGGGGACACAATAACGTATTCAAGGCCTAAATGAGAGGAGGCGAAATCTAGTGAAAAGCCATAAAAAGAAAGTACTGGTGGTGGATGATTCGGAAATGGTAAGAAACTTCCACAGCTATATAATAAAAATGGTTGGTTATGAGGTGGAGACTGTGGAAAATGGGGTTGTAGCCCTTGAAAAGCTTCTTAGTAAAGAATATCAACTACTAGTAACAGACATAAATATGCCAAAAATGGATGGATATGAACTTATAAGAAATGTTCAGGAGCAGGGTATTGCTATTAAAGTTATCATAATCTCCACAGAGGATGAGTATAAATCAAAGCTCGGCGGAGTGGAACAAGATAATAGAATACAAATGGTAAAACCTACAGACCCTGAAAAATTAGTAAAAACTATTAAAATGCTTCTTCAAGGCTAAGGGGTGAATATTATGTGCAGTAGAATCTATATGGAAGATATTGATGTGTTAAAAATGTTTATTGATGATTGGGTGAAATATCTTTATGGGCTTGAGAAAGAAATACTGAAGCTTGAACTCCACTCAGAAGACAGCGAATTACTTAATAATATTTTTGGATGCGTCCACAGTATAAAAGGGGGATCTTCCTTTGTAGGGATTGGGAGCATTACAAGGCTAAGTTATGAGATCGAAATTACACTTGATGCTATAAAAGATTTAAAGGTGATTGTAAACACTGGGCTTATTGATAGTATACTTTTGTATGTAGACTTTTTAAATGCTTATATAAAAAAGCTACTAGAAGTATTAAAAGAACAAGATTTTGAGACTGAAAATGGTGTTATGTATCTGGAACTTAAATTTGGGCATAAGGAAGAGGATATAATTGAAAATTTAAAAAGTGCCTATGAAAATTGTGAAGTAAAAGGTGATGAATACAGTAATACCCAGGAACAACCATTGGAGGAGGATGTGAGCTTAGATATCCTAGAGTCAGAGGAATTTAAGACAGGACTAGCTAATGGAATAAAAGAGCAGTTTCTCATTGAAAGCGAAGAACATATTGAGAGAATAGAAAATGATTTATTAATAAGGCTTGATACCAATAGCGATGACAGAGAGGCCATAAATGAAATATTCAGAGCTATCCACAGCGTCAAAGGTGGAACTGGAATATACCTTGCAGTTTTGACACCACAGAGTAGTCTTCATATGGGCTTAAGGGGATTTTCGGAAGTTGTACATACTTTTGAAAGCCTGTTAGCTTTGATAAGGGATAAGGAATGTAAGTTTGAAAAAAGTCTTGTTGATTTAAGTTTTATGATGATAGATTATTCAAAGGCTTTCATAAGGGCTGTTGACTCAGAAGAATTTAATGAAGTGGATGATAATGGGATTATGGGAAAAATCAAAGAACAAATATCAAATATTGAAAAATTATCCACCTGCTTAGGACCAAGTGTTATGGGAATAACTAGCCAAGAAGTAGGCAAGGTTGAGGATATAAAGTCAAAAGGCAGCATACCCCAAAGTATTCGAGTTAACCAAGAAAAGATAGACAAAATGATGAATACTATTTCAGAACTTGTAATTGCAAAAAATTCATTTATGCACATTTCTGAAAAACTGAATTTTGAATATGATTTGCCGGAAATGTCCAAGGAAGTAAAACAAGTAGGAACTTATGTAAACAGAATTTCTGATGAACTTCAAAATGCAATTATGTCTATAAGAATGATAGAAATTAAAACAGTATTTCAAAAAATGCCAAGAGTTATAAGGGACATAGCTCAGAGCACTGGTAAAAAGATGGAATTGCATCTGGAGGGTGAGAACACAGAGGTTGATAAAACAATTATCGAACAGATTAGCGATCCTTTAGTACATTTAATTCGTAATGCAGCAGATCATGGCATTGAAGATCCAAAAGTGCGTCTATCTAAAGGGAAACCAGAGACTGGAAGCATTATACTTAGGGCCTATAACAAGAACAAGCATGTGTTTATTGAAATAGAAGATGACGGAAAGGGAATTAACCCAGAGATATTGAAACAAAAAGCAATTGAAAAAGGCCTTATCTCTGAAAAAGAGGCTGAAATAATGAATGACAGTCAATTGATAAACCTTATTTTTCTCCCGGGCTTCAGTATGGCAAAAAAAATTACGGAAGTATCTGGTCGTGGGGTTGGGATGGATATAGTTAAAAGCAATATATCTAAAATCAAGGGAAAGGTTACTGTTGAGAGTGAAGTGGATAAAGGAACAAAAATGATTATTCAATTACCACTTACACTGGCAGTCTCACGTGGTTTGATTGTGGAAGTAGAACATGAAACCTACATTTTCCCTTTAGAGTATATAGTTGAAACAGTAAAAATTAGTAGAAACAGTATTCATGAATTTAATGGGAAGTTCTTTACTTATTTAAGAGGAGAAGCAATTGGAATTGAATGGCTCAGTAAGCTTTTTCTAACGGGGGAGAGAGATATGCAAAGTGAAGAAGTAAATGCTGTAATTTTATCTAATGGTGCTGTAAATTACGCAATTGCTGTGGATAAACTTAAAAATGAACAGGAGTTTGTAGTAAAGACATTAGAGGGCCATCTGGCTTCTATTCCAGGAATATCAGCTTCAACGTTACTTGGAGACGGGCAAGTTGTCTTAATTGTAGATCCTGTAGATATATTAAAATTTGTGGAGAATTAAAAATTTACTGGATTTAAAAGGAGGTTGAGTGGAATGGATGAAAAACTTCGAAAGTATGCCGTTTTAAATAATAAGGGAGGAGTGGGAAAAAGCACTATTGCGGTGCATATTGCACATGGCCTTGCTATAAAAGGGAAACGTGTATTGCTCATCGATATGGATGGACAAAACGATGCTAGCCTTTTCCTTGGATTTACTTCAGAAGACTATAATAAGAGTCTATATGATATTATAGTCAAACATGGAGATACCAGTCTTCGTGAATGCATATTGAGTGCAAGGGATAATTTGGATTTACTCCCTTCAGTATATATTGACCGAATCAATGCAGAACTTTATAAAGAACCTGATGTAAGCTCGTTTTTAAAGGATAAACTGGGGGACATAGAAAAGCTTAATTACGATTATGTGATTGTGGACTGCGGACCTCAACGAAGTAAAATAAATGATGCAGTTTTGCATTTTGTTGATGGTATTATTGTGCCGGTTCAGGTAGAGGCTGCTTCAGTACGAGCCATTGGAAATATTTATGAGTATCTTTCAGACTTGAACTTGGATGAGCATATGATTTCTCTGGTAGTACCCAATATGTTTGATCAGAGAACCAGTGATGGCAAGGAAAATCTGGAGTTCATGAAGGAGTTTTTTGCAGATAGTGACATACTAACGGCACCTATTTATCGAAGAATTAAAATTACAGAAAGTGGTAAGATGGGGAAAACGGTTTTTGAATGTGATGAAGAGTCTTCCAAGCAATTTCAGCATATAGTGGAAAGGCTGGTGAGTATACATGGCGGGAAGGATTAGTAAAAATAGTTCTGATAATTTTGAAAAGATCAAAAAAGAAATGACTGCAAAAAAACAAAAGGCGAAAATGCAAAAAAATCCGATAACTATACAATTAAGTGCAGAAAAAGAAAGTCAAGAATATATTGCTTCCAAGGTGCAGCAGGAGAAAGAAACTATTATAGTTGAAGATAAAATTGAAGTAATAGTTTTTAAGGTGGATGAAGAAGAGTTTGCATTAAAGATATGCAATATAAAAGAAATAATTAGGATTCCAAAGCTTATAAAAATTCCTAATGCACCACTGCATATAATTGGTTTATGTAGCCTAAGGGGTGAGTTGCTACCTGTTATTGACAGTAGAAAATTGTTCGGTATGCCTCATAAGGAATTTGACGATAGCAGTAGAATTATTGTTACAGATATTCATGGTAACAAGGTGGGACTTTTATGTGATAAGGTTTCGCAGGTGATAACTGTTGAAGAGTCAGCTATTAAAGAACCACCTGGGAGCATTAGGGGAATTGATGGTGGAGTTATAAATTCTATTCTTATACTTAGTAATGGGAATAGGGTAGTGATGCTTCTAGATGCTGAGAAAATCACAAAAGCTTCTGATCTTCATGATGTGGCGAAAGCGGGACGTACATCTGTGGAGAGTTTAAGAGGTTTAGAGACCAAAGAGGATGAAAAAGACCAAATTATTATATTTAATATTGGTATAGGCGAGTATGGGGTAAGCATTAATTATGTAAAAGAAATAATCAGGTTGCCAGATATAACGAGGGTACCTAATAAGCCTAGTTATATTGAAGGAATGTTTCATATCAGAAATCAGCTTCTGGCGGTGGTTAATCTAAGAAAACTTCTTGGTATGGATTGTAAACAGTTTGATGAGTCCAGTCGTGTGGTAATTATAAGCAATGATAGCTTTTCCTTTGGAGTAATAGTTGATAAAGTATCACATGTAATGGTCGTTGAGAAGAAATTATTTAAGGAGAGCAGTGATATTGCCAGTAGTTCATATGTTAAAGGAATTTATAACCTGAATAAGGGTAAAAGGTTGATAATGATGCTGGAACCTCTAAAACTCATTAGTTCAGAGGAATTCAAAGGTATTTCGGAGAGTGATTGCAAGGAAGCAGTAAATAGTAAATCATTGTATGTAGGTAATGAAGATAACAATTTTCAACATCTTGTGGTTTTTAAACTCGGCCAGGAAGAGTATGGAATAGAAATTAATAACGTACAAGGGATCAACAGAATGAGTGAAATTACTCATTTTCCTGGTGCTCCGATTTTTATTACCGGCATGGTTAATTTAAGAGGCGATATAATACCAATACTAAATCTTAGAACATTGTTTGATATTCAAGATTCAGGTATCCTTGAGGCAGCCAAATTCTTAGTTGTAGAGTTCAAAAATAATAGAGTAGGGATTATAATAGATTCCACTTCTGAGGTTTTAAGGTTTTCAAAAAGATATGTTGAAAAAGCCACGGGTGTATTTGATAGAAAAGATAGCTATATAAATAAAATAGCAAAACTAAATGATGGAAAAAGAATTGTTTTAATTTTGAACCTTAAATCACTACTAAGCTTCATGTGAAAATTGTTGAATAAGCAACCGATTAATAAATAAGGAGAAATCATGAAAAACATGGGACTAACACAGAAAATAATAGAAAGGGTGAGGAATTATGAAAGTAGAATATATAAATCCATTTATTGAAGCAGCACAAGGAGTTTTTAAAACCCTTTTGGATACCGATACCACATTAGGCAAGGTTTATTTAAAGGATTCTACATTTTCAGTTTGTGACATGGTGATTATGATAGGAGTGGTAGGGCAGATCAGAGGTCAAGTTTGCCTAGAATTGACTTCCGCTACTGCTGAAAAAATAGTTTCTACTATGATGGGTGGTATTTCAGATTTTGATATGGAGGAAATTGGGACAAGCGCCATCTCAGAACTCGGCAATATGATTATGGGAAATACATGTACTATTTTTTCAAAGAATAAAGTTAGTATAGATATTACGCCTCCAACCATCTTGAGTGGAGACAAAATAAAGATATCAAACAAGATAGCAACCATAACCATACCCATAATTATCAAAAATTATGGAAGTGTAAATATAAATGTTACGGCTGAAGAGATGTTATAACCTGTAAATAACTGGAGGTTTATGTGAGCAAACCCCTTGGAATTGATATTATGGAAGAAGCGATGGGAAAGTTAGGGTTGATTTAAGAGGTTTTTAGATAAGTTAAATTATATTTATATAATGTCAGTAATCTTGATAAATATTTATACGCAATTACTGACATTATAGTATCACAGAGAGGCATTTAAGTGAAATATGTGTTAATACAATTTATGCTGCTTTAATAGTCATTCGGTATTATCGATTAAACTTTTGATATTAGCTTATCCTTTTTTAATATGTGCTCAAGAATCCAATCAAAGATAAATAAAATTAATTCCATAATATATTTATCATGGTTTTGGTCTGGCTTAGATAGGTTATATGAATCTAACTTTTTAATAAAGTTGTCATGTTCTATTTTTTGATTAGAATAACCTCCGTAATTGTTTTCTAACATATATCTCTCTTCACATTTGAAGTGATATTTAGTATATTGAAATAAATCTTCTACTATTTGAACAAGTTCAGGATATTTATCTACCCCAGTGTGATTATTTAACAATGCTAATGCGCTGTTTCCTATTTCAAAGAGGTGCTCGTGTTGTGCATCAATTAACTGTATACCGATTGAATATTCATCATTCCATTTTAGCATGATTTTCCTTGCCTCCATTTCAATCTTATGATTATTAACTCGAAATAAAAATTACTTATTATTGATAATACAAATTTCGATATTATCGTTATATTATCGACTGATATTTTTTAATCTTAATAGGGTATGGCAATATAGCCGTAAAACTAAGCAATATTTAATAATATTGTGTTATCATTAAATGATATATTTTTGCAGTTTGTTATGTTTTAGCATATTGTAAAAATGTAGCTATAAATTATACTTTTATGGTATTAATTTCTACAAAAGACTAAAGATTTTATCTTTCTATCTCGATAATTAAAAGGGCAAATGGCTTTTAAGCGGAGGAGTCAATAATTGTATTTTATAGTTGGATTTTGCCGCTACTCATATAAATAATGATAACGTTTACGGCTTACAATAATGCTTCGGCATTTAAAGAGAATAAAGGTCAATATCATAGTAGTCAATTGCATACATAAAAGTAACAATGAGATTATAAACAAGGGAGGCACGAATTTATGAAGAACCATTTTGTTAATAATAGGCTTTCATATAAAGCGCATGAAATAAACCTCCTAAGAATAATGTTATTATTTGCGGGAATTCTGTCTCCTCTAATTACATATACATGGAGATATCTTGATTGGAGTAGCGTCAGCAATATATATATGTGCTGGTCTATGACTGCTTTTTTTTCATCCTATTAATATTGTCCTATACGAGTGTTTTTGTAAAATCACATTTTATCTTGATTTCATTTTTAATGTTTACCATTTCTAGCATGTCCGCATTATATTTCACAGCAATAAATGGGTTTAATTACGATTATACACTTTTATTCTTCTTTGTTATTTTTGCAACTACAATGTTTATAAGCGAACTTACACATCTAGTGTCATTTCAGGTTTTTGTATTTGTATTACTTTTAATAGTACTTTTTTATTATGAAAATGATAATAGAAAAAAAGTTACAATAGTTTTTGTATATAGTACATTAATAATTATTATGTGTATTAATTCATTCCGTATCAATAAAAAACAGCAAAGAATAGATATACTTGTTTCATTAATCGAGAATATCAATCAAAATTATTCTTTCAATCAAGTTCTGATGTTTATTTATAAGAAATTTTCAACTTTTATGCCTTATGATCATATTGCAATAGCTTTGATCAAGGAAGAGGGCAAAGTACTTGAGGCTTCCTATGGTATTTCTGAATATAAATTGGATTGGTTTACACAAAGTATATTGGGGAAAAGAGTTAATACGAATGAAACAATTCTGAAAAATATAATCGAGAGTGGAAAAACTACGATTATCAATAGATATAGTGAGTATACTAAGTACGGGTTAATGAAACACCACACCGCGAAGGTAGTAAAAGCAGGGATAAAGGAATCTATAGCTCTTCCATTTATGATAAATAATAAAACTGTGGGAATAATCTTTTTTTCTAGTGTTAATAAAAATGTATATACTCAGGAACATATAAAATTTTTGGAGGATATAGTATTCAGTATCAGTATTAGTTTCGAAAAATGTATCTTATTAGAAGAGTTAATTATTAGTAATATTATGTCATTGGTTAAACTTGCAGCATTAAAAGATAGTATCACTGGGGATCATTTAGAAAGAATGAAAATATATTCTAAAGCTATTGCTATATTTTTGTATGAAGAAAGTGCTTATAAAAATGATATTTCCAATGAATATATTAATAACATAGAAAAGTTTGCTCCAATCCATGATATAGGAAAAGTTGGAATTCAAGATGGAATTCTCTTAAAACCTGGTAAGCTTACAAGAATTGAATTTGAAGAAATGAAGAAGCATGCAATCTATGGTGGAGAAGTTTTAAGATTGGCTGAAAAAAACATTTCAAGAAAGGGTACAAGTATATTCCAAATAGGAATAGAAATAACAGAAGGACATCATGAAAAATGGGATGGAACAGGTTATCCGTTTAACAAAATGGGAACTGATATTCCATTAAGCGCTAGAATTGTAGCAATAGCAGATGTTTTTGATGCATTGACTAGAAAAAGACCTTATAAAGAAGCCTTTACGTTTCAGCACTCCTTCAATATAATATTGGAAGGTAAGGGCAAACACTTCGACCCAGAAATTGTAATGGTTTTGGAAAAAAATAAAGATAGAATTTACGAGATCTATAATTCATTTATTATAAATATGTGAAGATTGTCTTACTTAAATCATCAATTAAATTGTTATTTGTTGTAAAAAAAGTGATACCTATAGGGGTAGCATACGCAAAACTGATATTTCGTACGTTAAGAAAAATCTAGCCCCATAAAAGTAACGATCTAGGCTAGAAGGTGCTCTGTTTAACAATTCAATTTTCAACCAGAAAAGCTGTAAAACGGAAGAGGCTAACTTTTACAACATTTTTTTGGTAGGATTATATTATCTTATTAGAACTTACGTTGTAATGTATTGATACGCCTATCATTATTAGGTACAATAGATGTTTTTAAAAATTAAATATAGAATTAGTAATAATTTTAAAATAAAGTTAAGACAAGGGCCTACTTTAAGACAAGGTGAGCGATACTATTTACACAAGAAGGAGATGCTATAATTAAAATGACATTATAAAACAATTAAGAATAACATCAAATTCACAAACAATGGCAACATTGAACAAATAAATTCAACAGTTAAATATGTATATTAGCATATTTATTGGTTGGATATAAAATACACTCTACTTTTGCGGTAAAACAAGTAATAAAAGTGAATTTTAGTATACACTTCTAAAAAACTAGGTATCAATAGATCATATAGCTGTGTAATAGTAGGTTCAAATTAAACGTGCATATTGATGGGATTCGTAGTATGTAGTATGGATTAGCTGTACAAGGAAGGTAATTAATAATGGGAAAAAGGAATATAGGTATGGGAGATAAAAAAGTGGCTGATGCATTAGCACGTATAGTGGGTGTAGGCGTTTCATCAGTTTTAAGTAAGCAGGAGATTTGTTCTATGCTAGAAAGGGGATTAATGACTATTAATTATTTAAAAGAGCTTGCACGGTTAGAAAGATGTGATATAGATAGAAGGGATTTATTTATGCTTGATGTTGTAAATCATACGAAGCATTATCATCATAAAATTTACATTAGTGAGGTTTCTGGTTTGCTTATTATTATGGATGGTAGTACTGGTTTAATTTACAGAGTTAACTTAAGAAATTTTAAGTATGAAGTTACTTCAATGGGTATATTAAGCATGGGGCTCCTGGACCTATACTATGTATACACTGTCTTATACAAGGTTTTAATGCATATAATCTAGAGCTTTGTGGAGTAACTAGCGGAATAACTAATAACGAGGCAAATGGTTATTGGGAGATTCCATTTATTGATAATGTATTTTACGGCCATATTAAGGTAAAAGTACATATATTAATTGCTGCTCTAAATTCCGAAGTCGGATATAAAATTATTTTTGCAATGGGCACAGGTGCTAAATATGTAGTGCATCATAAGAATGGTAAGCACAATAACTTATCAATTTATGTCTATATAATTGTAATCTAAAAGGTTATGTAAGTAATGGGAATTAAGGTAATAGTGTATAGTAGAAAGATTACAGTAAATACTATAAAATAATGCTGATGAGGTGAGATAGTTGCCAACAAAAAAGGAACTTGAAATTGCAGGTGAAAAGTTAAAAAAATTAAGGAATGAGAGAAATGAATCTGTACATACCGTAGGAAAAGCAGTTGATATTTCGGGGAACTACTTAAGCGAAATAGAACGAGGACTCAAAGAACATTCAGATAATGTTTTAGAGAAAGTGGCTAATTATTATGAAACACACAGCATTTGAAAAAAGTATATATTGGTTGATTAACACTTTTGGGTATGATAACGTTATACGATTTAAAGATGTATTACTACTTGTAGCTGGTGTTTCTATAGGTGCCCTTATAATGGCTATATTAATAAGTAGATTCCTTTACAGAGTAGAGAAAGTAGAGCAAATGGGCAAAGTAGTATCTGTAGCATTTAAACATGCTGGTAAGGCACACTACTTTACACGAGCTAATAACTTTTATATTAATAGTGATTGGCACATTACTGGTTCTTAATCCGATACTACTAATTGAATATTTACCTCCAAAATGGGAGACATTAATTAAGTAAAGCAGGGGAGAAATCCTCTGTTTTTTTGCGAAAATATAAGCACTAAATATTCCCATGTCACAAAATGCTTTCCATCCTTACATCAATTGTGAAAGTAAAACGAGTGTGGAGGGCTTATTAATGGAAAGAGGGCAGTATACATATGAAAAAACTGAGGAAAGAATGATAAATGGCAGAATGAGTACAATTACTGTAAGGGCGAATACACCATCACAAACAGCGATAAAAAGATATGCAGAAACAATGATAAGAATAGTACAGCAGTTGAACAAATAGAGAGCAGGATGTAACTTATTCCTACTCTCTTTCTTTGTTTATGTTAAGAACATTGTGTCGTACGTTAAGAACATTGCGTATTAAGTTTATTACTTTATTAAACTAATTATTAGAAATATACCTTCTTTAATACTAAACAAATAAATTTATCTGTATACATAATATTTTCATAGTTTTTAAACTTGACTTTTTTTAATATTTATCGTATTCTATACTTACGAACGTTCGTAAGGTAGGTGATTTTATGACAATCAATCGAATTAAAAAAGTTGCTTTGCTACATTTTATTGAAGAAGGGTACGAAGGAACATCACTTTCTGATATTGCTCAGGAAGTTGGCATTAAAAAACAATCA
>Ga0209540_10000334_pt1 | contig 48200 bp, 31 predicted proteins | sample BarGraIncu01121A_FD_184501 | JGI IMG/M metagenome (GOLD analysis project Ga0209540, IMG submission 184501) | Arctic peat soil microbial communities from Barrow, Alaska - Barrow Graham LP Incubations 011-21A (SPAdes) (version 2) | ecosystem: Environmental > Terrestrial > Soil > Wetlands > Peat... | reverse complement strand
CCCAGGCCAACTATCAGATATTTCATTATGCCTGAATTTTATTAAATATTAACCTTTCTTCTCTTTTTCTTTTCCTTTCTCTTCAGCAGGAGCTTCAGCAGCAGCTTCACCACCTTCACCACCTTCAACAGCAGCAAGTGCAGCAGCAGCTTCAGCGGCTTCTTCTTCCTCAGTTTTCAGTGCAACACGCGATGTAGCCACTGAAACTACTGTAGTAATTTTCGGATCGAGAAGTTCTATTTTATCGTACGAAAGTTCACCAACTTTAATTGAATGATGAATCTTGAGGTTGGTAACATCAATTACCAGATCTTCCGGCAGGTCATTCGCAAAACCTTTTACCTTCAGGTGCCTTCTCTTTACGATCAGTTTACCACCGGCTTTAACACCTTCAGCATCACCTGTGACAGTTACAGGAACATCAATAATAACAGGCTTATTATCAAATATCTGAATGAAATCAGCATGTAAAATCTTGTCGGTTACCGGATGGAACTGTATATCCTGAAGTACTGCATTAAATACCTCTCCTTCAAGATCGAGTTTTACCAGGTGAGCTTCATGGGTATAAACAAGATTCTTAAAACTGTTTTCATGAGCTTCGAAATGGACATTTGCATCTTTTCCATAAATAACACATGGCACATTCCCGACTTTCCTTGCTTTCCTGGAGCTTTTCTTGCCAAGTTCTTTTCTTTTTGATCCTTTGATCTCAATTGTCTTCATCAGTTTATTTGTTACTGTGCTACTCAAAGCTGCTCGTCCGGCAACTCCCCATCGCACGTTAGACATCTAAAAAATTGGAGTGCAAATATATCACAAAGGAATCAGAATACAAAATTTGTGCTTATTGACTGATTCAGGTTAACTGCCTGGATCGTCTTGGCAAATATTTCGGCTATGGACAGCACTTTAATTTTGCTGGAACTGTTTTTGAAAGGGACAGAATCGGTCACAACGAGCTCCTCCAATGCTGAGTTATTGATCCTCTCGATAGCATTTCCGGAAAGGATAGGATGAGTGGCAAACGCCCTGATGCTATTTGCTCCCCTTTCTTTCATCATATCGGCTGCAAGGACCAGTGTGCCTGCAGTATCTACCATGTCATCGATAATCACAACATTTTTCCCCTCCACTTCACCTATAATTGACATTTCTTCAATTACATTAGGCTTTTTGCGAAGCTTATAACATAGCACCATTTCAGCCTGCAGATATCGTGAGTAGGCGTTTGCCCGCTTTGATCCGCCCATATCGGGAGCAGATATCACTAGGTTCTTGAGCTTCAGGTTTTCGATATAAGGTGCAAAAATTGATGACCCGAAAAGATGGTCGACAGGTACATTGAAAAATCCCTGTATCTGGTCGGCATGGAGATCCATTGTAATGACCCTGTCGACACCGGCAGTGCTCAGAAGGTCTGCAGAGAGTTTTGATCCGATTGATACTCTTGGCCTGTCTTTCCTGTCCTGGCGTGCAAAACCATAATATGGGATAACGGCTATTACCTTATATGCCGAGGCCCTTTTGGCTGCATCGATCATAAGGAGCAGCTCAAACATATTATCTGCCGGAGGGTTGGTGGACTGAACAATAAATACCATGTCACCTCGAACCGATTCATCAAAGCAAGGCTGAAATTCACCATCACTGAAATCCGTTACAGAACTTTTACCCAGTTCGATGCCAAGTTCTGCTGCAATCTTTTCTGCAAGCTGCTTTGATGATCTGCAGGAGAATAGTTTCATAGGTGCTTTCCCAAACATTTTCTTGATTTTTTGCTGTTACAATCCTTTTCTCCTGCAAAATTAACTATTCCTGCTGATATCAGACCCTGTTTGATAACTTGTTTAAATTTTCCTGAATGAAGCCAAGAATCTCATCTCTCCCTTCCTTGTTTTTTGATGATGTGATGAATGTAACCGGAAGTGACTCCCATTTTTTCAACATTTCAGTATTATATCGATTGACTGAATCCTTTAGTGCATCAGGCCCTACCTTATCGCTTTTTGTAAAAACACGTACAAACGGGACCTGGTTAATACCGAGGTATTCCATGAAGCTGATATCAGATCTCTGAGGCTTCAGCCTTGAGTCAAGAAGCACGAAGAGGCATACCAGGTTATCACGCTTCATAATATATTCCCTGGTATTATGTTCCCATTTTTCCCTGAGCCTGATTGGAACCTTTGCATAACCATAACCCGGCAAATCGACAAGATGCCATTTTTCATTTATAAGGAAATGATTAATTGTCCTGGTCTTTCCCGGATTCACCGAGATCTTTGCCAGCCTTGACCAGCCGGTAAGTATATTTATCAGTGATGATTTGCCCACATTTGACCTGCCGATGAATCCGAATTCAGCCAGAACTGATGCAGGGCACTGTTTCAGAGTTTCACTGCTCTTTACGAAGGTGGCTGAATGGATTATCATCTCAGCAGCTAATTAAGGTCTTTGTATGGGAGATCTATCTTCTTGTATTCAAGATATTTATTCCCGAATAGCGTGGTCATTGAAGCAATGATGTCAATATGATCCGGTCCGGGTTTTGCAGTTTTTTTCATATAAATATATGACTTGCCGTTTGACGGTTTGATATATTTACACATGGTGGTATCGAACCGTTCATTGATAAAATTCCCCCGGAAAAACTTCACTTCTATATCTTTATCTGACAGGCCGAGATTGATTATGCAGGCACCATTTTTCCTGTAATTATCCTGAATCGTTACAGTTATCTCCGGGTACGGTCCAAAAAGCTTGCCATCAGCTGTAAATTCCTGGAAGAACCTGGTGCGCATCCCTTTGCTATAGCCTATTTTTGCCTTTAGCTTCCCATTCCTGTAAAATTGTTTCTGTATGCCGTCAATTGTATCATGCTTATAGGGTGTAGTCCTGAATAGCTGACCTTCAAGATAGTACCACCTTACTGAATCCTCTCTGAGGCCATTTTCGTACCAGAATGTCTGATAAACCTGCCCCCCCATATAAAACGATTTCATAAGTCCTTCCCTGACGCCGTTGGCGAATGTGACCTCCTTGACAAGCTTATTTCCGCTTCTGTACTGCTTTATGCCTGTAAAACCAGTATCAGGAACAGCAGTTGTGTCATTAACGGTTCGCGAATCTTTTCTCGAGCCTCCTTTCCCGTTGCAGGCGGAGATAAACAGCAGAGATAGAATTATAACTAGTGAACCTGAAAATATTTTCATAGTTTAAGTATTTATTTGTTAATAATAATTTTTCGAATTAATGAATGAGCTCAGTCTAGATGATAACAAACAAAATTAAAAGTTTATTTTCACATTCCAAGCCGTAATTAATTCATGTTTATAACATATGGAATAACAATTACTTGAAATATTTAAAATATCATTGTAATTCAATGATTATAAGGCGTTAATTTAATTAACATTGAACGCATGCATTTGGTAATTTAAGATTGTTTTTTAACATATTTTTCAAAAAACAAAAATAAATAAATAAAATCTTTACAACCAGTTAATTATTTTTCTTAACTTGGGCTAACCCGACTATAAGTTTGATTTGTAACTTGAATTTAACTCAAGTTATCATTAACAATCTGAGAAATACAACAATTATGAATAGAATTTTACGAATTTCTTCTGGATTTGTATTTTTGCTGCCTTTTCTAACAGGGTGTGTCAAAAAAGATTTCAAAGAGTTTTACGCACGTCCGGATAATCTGGCTCAGCCAATTTATCAACAGTTAGAAGCCAGGAAAAACTTTACAAGTTTACTGGCTTGCATTGACAAAGCTAAATACAAGGAAACTTTAAGTCATGCAGGTTACTGGACCTTTTTTGCACCTAATGACGATGCTTTTCAGAATTATTTTACGGAAAACGGGATTAGTGGGATAGCCGCTCTTGACTCTGCAACAGCAAGGAAGATTGTCACCTATTCACTGGTGTATAATGCCTTCAGGAAAGATCAGCTTTCAGGTTACCAGTCATCCACAGGTGTTATTCCAAACCAGGCTTTTAAGAGAAAAACAGTCTATTATGACTTTGTCGAGACCGAAAGCGGGAGTGCAAGAAAAATTATTGCATCAAACAGAAACGGATCATACGTTGCGAATGATAATAATAACAAGAGCATCCCCTATTTTATAGATAGTTTTATGGATGCAAAGGGATTGGATGCATCCGATTATAATTTTTTCTATCCCGGTATCACTTATTCAGGATTTAATGTTGCAGATGCTTCTGTCGTAAATGCAGATATTGCTGCTGAGAATGGAATAATCCATGAAATAGACAGAGTAGTATTGCCTCTCCTGAGTATTGAGCAGTATATTAATTCAAATCCTGATTACTCTGAGTTTGGCATCTTATTAAATAAAATGGCATCTTATACTGCGAATTCTGACCTTACTCACAGATATCAGGTTCTAACCGGTTCCACAGATTCCGTTTTCGTTAAGACATACAGGAGTGCATTAGGATTCTCCCCAAATAATGAAAACTATATACTTGGAGGAACAGATTCACAAGCTGGCGGTTACACTTTTGTGGTTCCAAAAAATCAGCAGGTAACTGATTATACCAAATATTTATTACAATATTTTGGTACATTTGAAGCCGCACCTCCTGAAGTATTAACTGACTTTATTAATGCCCACATGTGGACATCACAAGTGTGGCCCAGCAGGTTTAACAATTCACCAAATTTTCAGGGTGAAGTTCCAACAATTACAACAGGTAACATTGTTGATTCAAAGCAATTAAGTAATGGGATCTTTTATGGTACGAATAAGGTACAGGAAGCAAATGTTTTCAGGACCGTCTACTCAAAACCATATCTTGATCCCCGCTACATCCTTATGACAAGGGGGCTAAATGCAGAATTAAAATATTCCATCATAAATGCACAAGTTAATTATACGATGTTTATGATGCCTGACGTCTCAGTAAGAGCTGCCTATTATGACTGGAGTTCTGAACGAAATACCTGGTCATATTTTCCATCATCAGCTACCTCAGCGGATTTTTCTACAAATGCAAGAGATCGCTTTTACAGAATCTTACAGACATCAGTTACTCAACCTAACATAAACCTTACTGATCTTTCGGGCCAGGGAATTGTGGAAATGTATAATGGCGAGTACATTAAATATGATAACAATAAGATCTATGCAAGCGGGAATTTCGATGCCGGTAACTATCTTGTAACAGACAGTTCCAAAACACTTATTAATGGAACTGTTTATTACACTCATGAAGTTGTACCTGCAGGGAAATTATCTACAGGTGGGCTTTTGACATTTTCTGAAAGACAGATAGGTTATCATATTAATGCATTGGCAGCGGCTGATCCTGCTAACTTTGGATCCTTTAACAGTTTCCTTATCTCCTCTTCAATATGGAGTGCTTCAACTCAGTCAATTTTAGGAACTACTGCTGGTAATTTTTATACCATTTTAATTCCTACCAATGCAGCCATCGTAGATGCAGTAAAACAAGGATTACTTCCGGGTAATACAACAACGGGTGTACCTGTTTTTAACCCACCTCTTGCTTTAGACAAGGATAAGGTGGTTAGATTTTTAACTTACCACATTTTAAATAAATACACGGTTGTCCCGGATGGTGTAAAATCCGGAGCCTTTGCAACCTTGCTTGCGAATTCCAACGGTGACCCTACCTATATTACAGTTATTAATCAGCTTAATAGTATGGAGCTGAGAGATGCTTTTAATAATAGTGCAATGGTTGTCCTCTCAAAAAGCAACAACCTTTCGAACCGTACGGTAATTCATTCAATTAATAAAGTTTTAAAATATCAATACTAAAGCGTATGAAATCGATTTCCACAAAACTATTCTATTGCTTCATTGCTTTGGTCATGCTTTTCAGTAGTGAACTGAAAGCACAGGAAGTAACCGGAAAGATTACCATCAGAGGGAAGGTAGTTGATAAAACTGACAATATGGCTATTCATGGCTGTTATATTATTGAACGCGATAAGGATATGCGTTATATTAACGGAGTTGCTACCGACATTAATGGTAACTATGCTATTACTATAACGAATCCTGAAAATCTCATATCTTTTTCTTGTATTGGATATCAAACAATAATTCAACCCATTAATGGCAGAAGTACCATTAACATTGAGCTTGGAACTGCTTCTGTCGACTTGGAAGAGGTTGTCATTACTGGTAAAGCTACCGTAAATACTAGTAATGGAACAGGTTTAAATATTGTTACCCGTGACGTAACAACTGCTGTTTCGTCCATCCAGGTGTCAGCGGTACAGGATCTTGGTGTCAGTTCCATTGATCAGGCACTAGCAGGCCGTTTGTCCGGAGTAGATGTCGGGACTACCACCGGCGATCCCGGAGCTGGGATGTCTATCCGAATCCGGGGTACGGCTTCAATTAATGGTTCTGCCAACCCACTTATTGTTGTTGATGGGATGCCTTATGAAACTCAAATTCCTTCCGACTTCAATTTTGGAACCGCAGACGAACTGGGTTATGCACAGTTGCTGAATATTGCACCTACAGATATCAAAGACATAACCGTATTGAAAGATGCTGCTTCAACTGCTGTATGGGGTTCAAGAGCGGCCAATGGCGTTTTGATTATTAACACTAAGCGTGGTACAATTGGAAGGCCGTCAATTACTTACAACGTAACAGCTTCTCTTTCAAAACAACCCCCTGCTATTCCGTTACTAAATGGTGATCAATATTCTACGCTAATTGCGGAAATGGTGATGAATCGGGATGGATTACCTTTGGATATTACGGCTAATAAAGAGTTTGCTTATGATCCCAACGATCCGTTTTATTATTACAATTATTCCAGAAATTCTGACTGGATAAAGGCAATTACAAAAATCGGGTATTCCCAGGACCATAATATTTCCGTGCAGGGTGGGGGAGAAAAAGCAACATATTACGCTTCGGTTGGTTATCTTAATCAGACCGGAACAACTGTTGGCACAGGCATGGATCGAATTACTTCTAAAATAAATCTGGATTATAACGTTTCAGACAGGATTCGTTTCAGAACAGACATCACTTATACACATGTTAACACTGATTTCAACTATACCGGTTCTATCAGGAGTGTAGCTTATAACAAGATGCCAAATATGAGCATTTATCAGTACGATGAATATGGTAATCTTACACCTAATTATTTTTCTCCTGCATCAAACATTCAGGGACAATATTCAAGTACATTTAATCCGCTTGCAATGGCTCTGGTTGGGATTAATCATCAGTTAGGTGAAAGAATTACCCCGAAGTTCCAGCTTCAGTATGCACTGATCCCTAAATCGGTATTGACAGCTACATTTGATGTTCAGTTTGACGTTAACAATTCCAAGACGCAAACTTTCCTGCCACAATTGGCAACCGGGAGGCCAACAAATGAAACGTCAGTTAACCGGGCAACTGACAGTGATGGGGATGGGTTTAATATTCAAACAAAAACCAATTTTATTTATCAGCCTAAACTCAAAGAAGGTCATACTTTTCAGGCTTTGCTATCATTACAATCAAACGATACACGATCAATATCGCATAATGTGGCGACTACTAATACAGCCTCAGATATTCTTCAGGATCCGTCAAATCCTTCGAGAACCCAAAATTCTGATTTGACTTTGTCATCAAATTCGAGCCAGTACAGGTCTGTAGGAGCTCTGCTTTCAGCTCAATATGGTCTGTTTGACCGTTACCTGATTAATGTCGGACTAAGAGCTGATGGAAATTCCAGATTTGGTCCAAATAACCGCTATGGTTTATTCCCGTCTATATCTACACGATGGCGTGTTTCGGGCGAACCATTTATGAAAAACTTTACATTCATTGATGAACTTAGTCTTCGTGCCAGTTACGGACACAGTGGTAATGTCCCTCGCAATAACTACTCTTTCTTTAATTTTTACCAGCCCTATAATTTTTCATATGCTGGAATGTCGGGTGTCTACCCTTCCAATATGGAACTGGTGAACCTTAAATGGGAAACCTTAATTGGCAAGAACTTAGGTTTTAACCTGGCCATTTTTAAAAGTCGTGTCCGGGTAGATGCAGAAGTTTACAAGAATACTACAAAAGATATGTTTTATCAAGGTCTGCAAATATCCTCTTTTACAGGCTTTGATAATGTTGATATGAATATAGGAACTATGGACAATATTGGCTGGGAAGTCGGGATAAACACTATACCCTATAAAGATGTGAAGTGGTCAATCGGTTTTGACTTTAACATTGCCAAAAACATTAATACCTTACGGTCGGTATCAGAATTTTATCCTAAAACCAATGGTGTCAAAATTAACACTAACGGAGTGTATCAGACATATCTCCAGGTTGGAAACCCATTTGGATCATACTACGGATTTAGATTTCTCGGGGTTTATAAAGATGCTGATGCAACAATAGCAAGAGATGCTGAGGGTAATAAGATAATCGGGCCCAACGAACAGATTATTCAGATGCGTTTTAATTATCCGGCAACAGATTATCAGTTCAAACCCGGAGATGCAATGTACGAAGACATCAACCATGACGGTAATATTGACTATAAGGATATTGTATATCTGGGAAATGGAATACCAAAAGTTACCGGAGGATTTGGTCCGAGTATTACCTATAAAAATAATCTGAAGCTTTCAGCATTTTTCAATTATCGTTGGGGATATCAGCTGATAAACGGAACAAAAATGAATACCACCAATATGTACACTTTCAATAATCAGAGTACGGCTGTATTAAGCAGGTGGCGTAATCCGGGTGATATTACTGATATGCCAAGAGCCGTATATAACAGTGGGTATAACTGGCTTGGATCAGATCGGTATGTAGAAGATGCTTCATTTGTAAGACTCAGGTCTGTTACACTTAGATATAATTTCACTCCTGAACTTCTGAACAGGATTAAATTTAAAACAGCAAGTTTTTATTTAACTGCCGAGAACCTCTTTACATGGACAAAATATACAGGCCAGGACCCCGATGTATCATCCAGTAGAGACAACAATCCGCTTTCATACAATGTGGATACCTCTATGACCCCTCCGGGAAAAACAATTTTAATGGGTCTAACGGTTGGATTTTAATTGCAAGAAATAAAATTTTATGAAGATGATTCAAAAAATAAAATATTTAACATTACTCCTAATCGCTGTAATGCTAACTACGTCCTGTGAGAAATGGCTTGATTTAAAGCCGGAGGATGGAATTATCAGACAAAACTTCTGGAAAACAAAGGAAGATGTAAAGTCTGCAGTAGTCGGATGTTATTCATCATTGTTTGCCACTACTCAAACGCTGTTTATCTGGGGTGAAATTCGTGGAGACATGTTATCACCTACGATCAAAACCACAACTGAACAGATGGATATCATAAATGGAAATATTTTATCTTCAAACAGTATCACAAGCTGGCGTGTAATTTATAAGACTATTAACTATTGTAATACAGTCATTGATTTTGCGCCACAGGTTCTCGTTTCAGATAAAACATTTAAAGAATCAGATTTAAATAGTTATCTGGCTGAAGTTCATGCTTTGAGAGGCCTTATGTATTTTAACCTGCTCAGATCATTTGGTGAAGTACCATTACAACTAAAATCTACCTCAAGTGATGCCAACCTGGAACAACTTGAGAAAAGTTCGCAACAGGAGGTATGGGATCAGATCGTTTTAGATTTAACCTTTGCCGAAAAGTATGCACCAACAACTTACGGAATCAGGGAGCAGGATAAAGGAAGGATTACCAGGTATACTGTTAATGCCATTCAGGCTGATGTTTACCTCTGGATGGAAAAATATACTGAATGCATTGATGCCTGTAACAAAGTTATTGCTTCCGGCCAGTTTGGACTAATTGCCGGTAAAGTTCCTGGTGATAATATTACAGATAGCATTATTAATTCTCAATGGTTTAATACTGTCTTTTATGAAGGGAATTCAAATGAAAGTATATTTGAATACCAGTATGATAATCAGGTAATGAATCCTTTTTATTCTTTCTTTATTTCAACAAGCAGACAATTCATGGGATCGCCTCTGGTGATGGATGAGATCTACACAGTTGACCCCCTTGATGATACTAACAAAGATATTCGTGGTGACTTTTCCTCCATAAGATCCAGTGACGGAATGATCTGGAAATTTGCAGGGACTAATAACACAAGCCCGGGAACTCCCAGAACATCAACTTCTTCGTATGCACATTGGTTTGTTTACCGCTACTCTGATATATTATTAATGAAAGCTGAGGCGCTTGCATGGTCGGGCGGCGGAGCAGAAGCGCTTGCTCTGGTAAAAGTGATTAGATCACGCGCCAATGCACTTATTGGTACTGCAAAATCTCCCGATCCGAATTCATCAATTGAAGTTTCAGATTATATTATGGAAGAAAGAGCACGTGAATTTGCTTTTGAGGGAAAGAGATGGTACGATATATTACGGAATGCAAAACGGAATAATTACGAACATATCCAATATTTGCTGGATATAGTTACTAAAGCTGCTCCTGCTGACAGACAACAATCTATTCTGAATAAATACAAGGATGTCCGAAGTCATTATCTGCCTATTAATTTATATGAATTACAGACAGATAAGAATTTAGTTCAAAACCCTTTTTACCAATAAACTAACATTTTAATACCTAAAGAATGAAAAGGATTTCAATAATAAAACAACTGACCGGCATCATGATTAGTCTCATGTTGCTGATTGGATTATGGAGATGTGTAAAAGAAAAGCTTGTTTATATTACCACCACCGATGTAAACATGACTGCATATTTAGAGAAATATCCTGAACAGTTCTCTGAATTCAGAAAAATATTGGATATGACAGGATATGCAAGTTTCCTGAGTGCTTATGGCGCTTATACTTTATTTGCCCCTACCAATGATGCTATAGATGTATATTTACAGGACAAAGGTTATACGTCTGTAGATCAAGTAGATGTTGATGAACTTAAAAATCTGGTAAGATTTCATCTGTTATCGGACACCCTCCGGTCAAACACTTTTACTGATGGAAAGTTACCTTCTCTTACAATGTTCGGGCAATACCTTATAACAGGTACCCGAAACATTGACGGAATAACTAAAGTTGTTGTTAACAGACAGGCAAATATTATTCAAAGTGATATTATGGTGGGCAATGGAATTATTCACGTAATTGACCATGTATTGCAACCTGCAAAGTTCAGCGTGGCACAGCTTATTGAAAACAATCCAAAATATTCTATTTTTACTCAGGCATTAAAAGAAACCGGATTTTACGATACATTAAATGTACTACCGGCTGATAATCCGGATGCAAGGAGGAAATTTCTTACAATTTTAGCTGAATCTGACTCTGTATTAAATGTAGCAGGATTCAATAACTATGCAGATTTAAAGGCAAAATACTGTAATACAGGCGATCCCAAAAACGGATTAGATAGTTTACACTTATTCGTGGCTTATCATGTTCTTTATGATGCGAAGTATCTTGCCGATATTGCCACTTCGCAGTCGCAAACCACTCTTGCTCCGCTTGAAATCGTTTCATCTACTCTGACGGGAACAACCATATTAATTAATGATGTTATTTTTCTTGGAGTTCATGAACCGGGAGCCCAAATTGACAGAGCTGCAAGTGATAATTCTGCCACAAACGGAGTCGTAAATAGTGTACTGCAACATTACACTCTGAAAATCCGGAAACCGGTGCGTGTGGATTGGGATGTTGCCGATCAACCTGAAATTCGAAAGTTGACTTCCATATTCCGTAAATCAACTACTACTGTGTCCTGGACAAAAACGGGGGGTGATCCATTTCAGGATATTGACTGGCAGGATGGCGCAATGGCTTTCGGCCCGACATATTCATGGAGCCTGGCAAGTACAATTACCAGATATATGCTATACGGTGATATGTTAATGCTTCCTATTGGTGGGCCTAACCGCGTCCTTTGGTATGAATTCAGAACTCCATTGATTGTCAGGGGAAAATACAAGGTCTGGGCTGGTTACAGACAGCAAAAGAACTCGGGTAGTACAACAAGTGTAAATCAGTTTTCAGTTGATGGTGTTACCTTGCCAAGGTTGCTTGAATTTACTGTTGCCCGACCAGTGGGAACAGATGCTGAACTTGAGGCTCAGGGATGGAAACAATATTCTGAAAATTCCGACCCTATCATTGGAGCGCGATTACTGGGGGTTATAGATATTAAAACTACTGACCGCCATATCCTGAGAATCCAAAACATTAGCGGAACTCAGAATCAAAACAATTTAGATATTATTCAATTTATTCCGATTAATGATGATCAGGTGTATCCACGGTTTAAGCCAGATGGTACCCTGATACCAAAACCTTAATAATTTAAGAAATTGCTCTCCTGCATTGTATATGTATTGCAGGAGAGAATTAACAAAGTATTAATAATTAAGAAGTAGAAAAATGATCACATTTAAAAAACAGTATTTCGTCTTCCTGTCTTTATTCATAGTTTTATTTTTCTCAGGTTGTAAAGATAAATGGGAAGATCATAATAAAATCCAGGATCCCGTTCTGGCGGATAATTTGCTTTTGGCAATACAGAATAACCCGGATCTTAGCACATTTGCAGAATATCTGAAGGAAACAGGATATGATGAGGTGATAGCCTCTTCAAAAACATTTACAATATGGGCTCCAACAAACCTTGCATTGGAAAATCTGGACCAGGCCATCGTAAATGATGCTGATTTATTGAAGCAATTTGTTGCCAATCATATTTCTAACCAGACTTACCTTACCAGAAGTGCTAATTCTGTGCTTACGATAAGGACCTTAAATGGCAAAAACATATTGTTTACCAAAACTAATTTTGAAGAAGCAAATATTACAGTAGCTGACCAATATACAGGGAATGGAGTTTTACACATAATCGATATGCCGGTCGTTCCTAAATTGAATACCTGGGAATATCTGAACAATTCTGCTGCATCTCTGCAAAAATCATTTCTGCAATCTCAAAATTATTCATATAGGGACTTATCACTGGCAGAAATAATAGGTATAGATCCAAAGACCGGAGATCCAATTTACAAAGAAGGTACAGGTTATTCTACTAAAAATTATTTTCTTCAAAGAATATCGGATATAAGCAATGAAGATGGTAAGTACACATTTGTAATATTAACTGATGACGCCTTTAATGCAGAAAAAACAAAGCTCTCTAAATATTTCACAGTTAATGATCCGCTTGCAACGCCTGTTCGTAATGCATTTGTTACGGATAGTATTACCAACTGGATTATTGTAAAAGATCTGGTTCTTAAAGGTGATTTTACTATTGATAATCTTCCTGACACATTAATTTCTTACGATAGTTTAAAGATTCATCTTGATCAAAGCGCTATAGTAGAAACCCATAAGGTAAGCAATGGCGTAGTTTATGTGATGAACCGGATTGATTATAAAATGTCTTATAAAATTAAACCTGTGTCTATAGAGGGTGAAAATTATCAAAGTAGTCCAGCAGGGGCTAGTCCATATTATGCTAGTTATACTGCTGGGACAACTGGTACAAGGAGCATAATCACCCGGAAGAATCCTTATACAAATGCAATCTTTCGTGAAGTCTATTTTTATAACACAACAATATCTGCAAATTGGATTCATTACCTGCCAACAGTAAATGCTGCGACATATAAAGTTTACTGGGTTGCAGTTAGAGATTTCAATACTACAACTACTCCCCCCGTTTATTTTTCCCAGAGGGTTGCTTTTGGTACAACTGCTCTATTACCAGCATTCCCATATAAACAAGTAGACATTTTGAATTACAATGAAGTTTATTTGGGCGATTATACAGTTACCAGTTATGGGAAATTGGATGCATTCCTGGTTAGCAACACCTCAACAACTAATGGACTAAATTCACTTGTTCTTGATTATATTAAAATGGTACCCGTATTAAATTAAAGAAATGCTTCCTATAAAACTGAATTCTATGCACATAATTACAAAAGCTGCCAGGAGAATATTGTTATTGAGCATGATTGTTTCGTTATCAAACGCTTATACAATTGCTCAGATTAACTCAGATGATAGTACAGCAACTAAAGTAGCTAACCTGAAAATCGGTGAAGTTAAGGTAACGGGAACAGTTAAAGATGCGTCAACCGGGAATTTCTTATCTGGTATAAATATCACTGTCCCCGGATATTCTGCTGCCTTAACAGATGATAACGGCTATTTCAGTATTAATGTACCTGATATCAGCACATCAATAATGGTTACCGGCCCCGGTTATCAGCGAAGAGAAGTTGCCTTGAAAGGAAGATTATCAGTAGACATAAGCTTATTCGAAGATTCTTTCAAATCTGTATACGATGAAGCCCGTATGCCTTATGGGAATGAACCCTTAAATCAGATCTCCCAATCGGTAAATTCGATTAATACGGGTGGTAACTGGGAACGTACTGTTGAAACTCCGGATTCATACTTACAGGGAAGAGTAGCTGGCCTGAATGTTATCAGACGCTCAGGAACACCTTCAATTGGCGCCAATTTATTCCTTCGGGGATTTAATTCATTATTTGCTACAAACCAGCCATTATATGTGGTAGATGGTGTTATTTATGATGTAAATTCTTATGGTAACTCTCTTATTACAGGACATGCTACTAATCCTTTAGCAGATATTGACATCAAAGATATCGATAATATTACAGTAATTAAGGATGGTGCCTCAATGTACGGAACCAGGGGTGCAAACGGGGTAATTCTGATTACAACCGGTAAAACCGAAGATGTGGCTACAAAAATTGACTTTGCTGCTTATGGCGGATTTAATTCAGTTGTAAAACAGATCCCGGTAATGCAGGCAGATGATTACCGGATTTATTTATCAGATTTATTAAAAACCAGCAGTCTGACCGATGATCAGATTCAGATTTTACCCTTTATGAATGATGACTCATCAAATCCCGATTATTATCGGTATCACAACCAGACCAACTGGCAGGATCAGGTTATGGAAAACAGCTTCAACCAGAATTATCATCTTAAGGTTACTGGAGGTGACGATATAGCAACATATACATTGTCCCTGGGATCTACCAGTAATAAAGGCATTATTGCCAATACTGGCTTAACCCGTTATTTTATGAGATTCAATGCCAATCTGAAATTATCTTCAAAATTAACAGCTAATGCTAATCTGGCATTTACCAGTAGTGAACAAATTTTGAAAGATCAGGGAATTAATACCATAACCAATCCTTTATACCTTGGTTTAGTTAAGGCACCCTTCCTCCCAATCTATCAGTTGGGAGACGATGGTTCACAATCTCCAAATCTGGCAGATGTTGATATCTTTGGGATGAGCAACCCTGTTGCTGCAATTGAAAAAATACAGGATATAAACAAAAATTATCGTTTTTCCGGTCTGGTCCAACTTAATTACGAATTGACTAAGAATATAAATATCAGTACAGTAATAGGTTTGACATTTGATAAAGTACGGGAGCGAATCTTTGTTCCGAATAATGGCATTACGCATGATACTTTAAGTCTGGCTGTTGCAACCAATAGGTCTGGTAGTAATGTTTTGCGTTTATTTTCATTATACAACGATACAAGAATTTCATATAATAAAAGGTTCAATTATATTCATGATTTATCAGTTAATGCCGGAGCAAGATATAACACCAGCAGCAGTCAGTCGGACTACGGATTGGGATATAACTCAGCCACTGATAACTTTGTTAGTGTAGGGAATGGCGCAAATGCACTGAGAAAAGTTGGAGGAGAAATTGGAGATTGGAACTGGCTGAATATGTATTTTAATACTGATTATAAACTATTGAGCAGGTATTTTCTCTCCTTTAATGCCGCTGTTGATGGATCATCAAGATTTGGCAAAGAGGCTTCTGGTCCAATGATCCTCAATTTTAATAAGAATAAATTCGCATTTCTTCCATCTATAAGCGCCGGTTGGCTGATTTCTTCTGAGAAATTTATGTCTCAGGTGAAATTCATTGATATGTTAAAATTAAGAGCCAGTTTGGGACTTGTTGGTAATGACGATATTGGCAATTATACTTCAAGACAATACTATGTCTCCCAGAATCTCCTCGGAATGCAAGGGCTTGTGAGAGGCAATATTGCAAATCCGGCTCTTAAATGGGAAAATATCAGAAAACTAGATGCAGGTGTTGATATTGCCTTTTTGGATGAAAGACTGGATTTAAGTCTGGATGTTTTTGGAAATAAAACAACCGATATGATTATTTATGAGCCGGTTAATACTGCAACCGGTTTTAAATATGCCATTACGAATAATGGCGGTATGAAAACTAATGGTGTAGAGCTGACTATAAACGGAAGACTAATTAACAAAGAATTAAAATGGGATATCGGTTTAAATCTTGGGACTGCTAAGAACGAGATTACCAAATTACCCGATAATAAAATGATCACTGAGTTTGGAGGCGCTACAATGTTAACTGAAGTTGGCAAAGCAGCAAATTTATTTTATGGTTATAAAACAAACGGAATATACCTTACAGATGCTGAGGCTGCAGGTGAAGGCCTGTCATATACAAATAAGGACGGAACCTTATCCCCTTTTCAGGGTGGTGATGTAAGGTTTATTGATGTAGATGGCAGTTTTGTTATTGATGAAAAGGACATGCAGGTAATTGGAAACCCAAATCCTGATTTTACAGGTTCAATAAGCAATGTTGTTTCCTGGAAAAGATTTTCTTTTGATGCTTTGATCACTTTCACTAAAGGGAACGACATCTATAATAACACACGTTATGCGCTTGAATCGATGGCGAATTTCAATAATCAGACACTTAGCGTAATAAACAGATGGCGGACAGATGGTCAGGTTACTACTGTTCCAAGAGCTTCATGGGGAGATCCTTCAGGTAATGCACGCTTCTCTGATCGCTGGATTGAAGATGGTTCATATTTACGCCTGCGAACTATTTCATTAACTTATGATATCCCTGTCAAAGAAGGAATAATTATTAAATATGCTAAGATCTATGCTACCGGAAATAACCTGGTTACATTGACTAAATATCTGGGTTATGATCCTGAACTCAGTGCATCAGGCAGTGTATTTACGCAAGGAATTGATGTCGGTTTGGAACCACAGTACAAATCTGTACAATTGGGTATAAGAATTGGGTTTTAATTCCAGACAGCATTTTAAATATAATAATGAAGCTATTATGAAAAATAAATTATCCATAAAATTTATAGGCGTCTTCCCGGTAGTGATATGTCTGAGCATTCTTTCCTGTACTAAAACTTTTGATATACTACCTAAGTCTGCCATATCCTCTGAACAAATGTACCGTAACGTATATGATGCTGATGCAGCGGTAATCGGTATCTATGGCAAGTTTTTGAATGTACTGGACAGATATGTAATACTGAATGAGTTAAGAGCAGATCTGGCAGATGTTACACCAAATGCTGATCGATATTTGGTACAATTGAGTACTCATTCAGTTACTGAGGATAATCCTTATGCTGACCCCAGACCATTCTACGAAGTAATTCTGAATTGCAATGACGCATTGAAGAATTTTGACATTATGCGTGCCGAACGTAAGATGGATGAAGACCAGTATAAGCAGAGATATTCTGATATTGGAGCTCTTCGGACCTGGTTATATCTTCAACTGGGAATCCAATACGGATCTATTCCTTACGTCACAGATCCGATTGAAAACATAAACGATCTGAAAGACGATTCAAAATATCCGGAAATAAGTTTTAACGAATTACTGGACAACCTGATCCAATTCGCAGAAGCTCTGCCATATAACCTTCCATACCCAACCGGTAGTACTCTTCGGACTACAGTTGATACGTATAACACTGAAAAAATATTTATCAACAAGAACTGTCTTCTTGGAGATTTGTATCTGTGGAAAGGTAACTGGACAAGCGCTGCCACCGCTTATAGAGCAGTCATGACAATTGGTGAAGTTACCCGGCTGCAAAACGAGGAACAATATCTTGAGATTTATAAGTTGGCTAATACAAGTAATATTAACGGGGGTAACTGGATTAATATTTTCAGGAATGCTTTTGGTGAGCGTTACTCTAATTATGAGATCATGTGGAATATTCCTTATGATAAGAACTTTAACCCTAAAAACCCGTTTATTGATTTGTTTTCTACATCAGGAAAGTACCTGATAAAACCCTCTGATCTTGCTATAAATAATTGGGATGCACAATACAGAAATGACAATGGTGCATTGCCTGGAACCCCGGGTGATAGAAGAGGACTTGGGTTCTCTTACAAAATAACAGCTACACAACCTGAAATTAATAAATACACCTATAACTATAATCCATTGCTTCCTTTTGAAACAAACGGGAAGATAATTCTTTATCGGGGTGCTAATTTGTTCCTGCGTTTTGCCGAAGCAGCAAATCATGATGGTCGCGATAGAATTGCATATTCATTTCTTAACGATGGCATAAAAGCTAATTTTGACGACAATACAAAATCGTTAGGTAAAGCAAGAGATGTTACCAATACTGAGCAAACCAGATACCCATTTCCCGGTGGACCATATGAAACTGCTCCTTACTATTTTGATGCCCGCGAAGGCGACTTTCCTCAATACAGAAATACCTGGTTCCGCAACACCGGGATAAGAGCAAGAGTATCAACCATGAATATTACTGTTGATTCAGCCAGATCGTTCAATATGACGGTCAAGCCACGTGTTCTGACCAGCAGTGATAATCTGATTTATGATATGGATAATCTCATTATTGCAGAATCAGGTCTTGAAACGGCTTTCGAAGGAAACCGCTGGGGTGATCTGTTAAGGATTGCATTAAGAAGGCAGGCCACTGAACCAAACTACCTCGCAAATAAAATAGGCGCTAAGTTTGATGCGTCCCATAGTGCTGATGCAGCAGCAGTGAGAGCAAAATTATCAGACAAAGCCAACTGGTATTTACCTTTCAGGTGGAAGTAAATTAAATCCACAACTATAATTGCCTCATTAGTTTAACTTAATGAGGCAATTGTTTTTTGTTCATGAGTATTCATTTAAGTCAATCACAGTCATAATTACCGCAACCTTATTGCTGGTTATTAAAAAATCATAATAATATAAGAGCTGCAGGGATGACCTTTTCGTTACACTTGTGACAATTTTCTACAAAAACAATCAAAAATGATCATACCAGCAAATGGTGCTATTAAAAAATCGGCTTCTCTGATTATAAGCATTTTGTTAATCAATTCACTAAATGTTTTGGCACAGGAACTCTATCCACTTAAACTTCCTGAAGGACTATGGCATAATGAACAACGGGAACTCAGGTATAGGCCAGATGGAGAGGACTTTGTAATAACTAATGGCAATCGCCTCTTTACAAGAGCACTTTATGGAACCCATACCGCGTTCCGGGTAGAAACCGGAGACAGGCCTGAATTTGCAATGTACATGCCTGGAATGGGTGGTAATTTCAAACTGGGTATCGAGGCTGATGGGACCAGCATATGGCTTACAGAAGCAAAAACAATTACTGCAAGGTACAGAGCAGGTTCAATGCTTTATACCATTGAAGATCCAATGCTGGGAACCGGCAAGCTTATGCTCGAGATACTGGCCCTTGCCGATGCCGATGGATTTATTTTAAAAGTCCGTTTTGAGGGTTTAGAGAAAACGGTAACCCTTCTCTGTGCCTTTGGAGGTGCCAGCGGTAAAAAATTCAGCCGTGATGGTGATATGGGTACTGACCCTGAATCCGTCTTTTATCTAAAAGCGGAAAACTGCATGGATAACAGCTATACGATCAGCAGCGGGAAATTTACTTTGAAATATGGTTCAGACTTAAAGGAATTATTTGGAACGTTTCCTCCGGATGCCGCACTCAAACTGGCTGACGCAACAAAGCAAAAATCACCACTGGAGTTCTATCAATCATCAGTTGATAGGGCTCCCGCAATAGCAGGACAGCTGAAAGTGTCTAACGGTATCGATTATTATTTTGCGATACATAACCCTGCCACAAAACCAGTTTTTTATTATAAGGATGCACCAGAAATATTCGAGGAGGCTGAGACCGCCAGGAAGCTACTGGCAAACCGTGTAAAAGTAAAAACTCCCGATCCCTATATTAATACGATTGGTGGAGCATTGACAATAGCTTCCGATGCTGTGTGGGAAGAGCCTTCTTATTTGCATGGGGCTATAGGCTGGAGGATGAGGCTGAATGGCTGGAGAGGAGCATATACAGCTGATGTATTAGGATGGCATGACAGGGCAAAAATGCATTTGGAAAGCTATGCCAAATCGCAGGTTACAAGCCCCGCAAGCGGCCCCGTTATAGCCGATACGGCTCACCATTTTGCCAGAAGCCTTGAGAAATTAGGTGTCGGCATGTTTACAAGCGGTTATATCAGCCGAGATCCCGGAGGCAAAAACTTAAGAGCCCATCATTATGATATGAACCTCGTTTATATTGACCAGCTTTTGCGTCATTATGAATGGACAGGAGACATAGGTTTTTTGAAAGAAACATGGCCTGTCTTAAAGCGCCACCTGGAATGGGAAACTCGGAACTTTGATTCTGACCGGGATGGCTTGTATGATGCTTATGCCGCAATCTGGGCCAGCGATGCGCTTCAGTACAGCGGAGGCGGTGTGACACACTCTTCGGCTTACAACTATTATGCCTTTAAAAAAGCTGCAGAGATAGCAACCTTACTTGGTGAAGATCCGGCCCTTTACAGAAAAGAATCAGAGAAGATATTGAATGCGATGAATACTATATTATGGATGCCTGATAAAGGTTCCTATGCCGAATTTAAGGATGCATTGGGAAACAGGCTCCTGCATCCCGCGGCTGCCTTATGGACCATTTATCACGGTATGGACTCAGAAATAATGGATCCTTTTCAGGCTTATCAAAGCATGAGGTATATTGATACAGAAATACCGCATATCCCGGTTAGAGCAAATGGGCTTGAGGATAAGGGTTATTATACAATTTCTACCACCAACTGGATGCCTTATATCTGGTCATTAAATGATGTTGCACTTGCCGAATCTATGCATACCACGCTTGCGAACTGGCAGGCTGGACGCACAGACGAAGCCTTTAAGTTATTCAAAAGTGAAATACTTGCATTCATGTACTTGGGTGGGAGCCCGGGTAATATTGGTCAAATATCTTATTATAGTGGTAATGAACGCTACAGAGATTTTGCTGATCCTATTGGTATGTTTTCGCGTGCCCTGGTTGAAGGACTTTTCGGAATTGTGCCTGATGCCATGAACAAGACTTTTACTATTCGTCCCGGCCTTCCTTCTGACTGGGATTATGCATCTTTTTCTCAGCCCGACATCTCTTTTGATTTTAAAAGGAATGGGGAAACCGATATTTATACAATAGTTCCAAGATTTTCTGAAAGACTTAACCTGAAATTCCAGGTCATCGCTCAAGGCCAGTTAAAAAGCGTAATAATAAACGGAAAAAAGTCTGAATGGAAAAACCTTCCTTCTTCAGTCGGCAAGCCTGTTATTGAGATTAATGCACCCGTTTCAGATCAGTACCTGATTAAGATAACCTGGAAGGGAGCTAAACCAGGTTTGCCATCACCTGAAAAAACATACATATCCGGAAGTATATTATCAGAAAATATTCCTGGAGCAAAAGTTCTTAAGGTATACGACCCGCAGAAAGTACTGACGGATATCAAAACCACCTCTTCGGGATTTACTGCGAAAGTGAACGCTGAAAATGGCAACCATACAACATTTGTTCAGTTAAGGCAGGGCACCTTGTCCTGGTGGATGCCTGTATGCTTTCTGGTTGAACAGGCAGTTACACTGCTTCCGTCAAATGGCAATGAAGCCAGCAGCCAGGCTTTCAGTTTGCGAAATAATACCACGACTGATATATCAGTGTCCGTTATGGTAAACTCATTCAAAAGGTCTGTAAACATCCCCTCCGGCAAAGTATCTGATGTTATCAATGTACCTAAAGGCGAATTGATAACTGGAACAAATCCTGTAAACATAAATCTGCAGGGCGGTAAAACAGTAACCGGATATCTTACAGACTGGACCGCCAATACTCAAAAAAAGCTGGAGGTGGTAGACCTGACGGGTTATTTTAATGATAAAGTAACGCAGATCTTCAGGAACAAATACCTTACACCAAGGCCAAAAGTTACAACCCTTCAACTACCCTGGCAGGGGGTAGGTGACTGGCCCGGTTCATTGGTAACTTATAATATTGATGACAGCGGACTGCGTAAGATGGCAGGCGAAAAAAACAGGATCGATCTTCCTCAAGGCATCAGTTTCTCCACACCCGGCACAGAAGGAAAGAATAACATTCTGTTTACTTCACAATGGGACAATTATCCTAAAGAGTTTACTGTTCCACTTTCAGGTCAGTCTTCTCACGCATGGTTTCTGATGGCAGGTTCTACCAATCCGATGCAGAGCCAGCTGGATAATGGCATTTTAGTTGTGGTATACACCGATGGAACTAAAGATTCGCTTGCATTGCGCAATCCAGAAACATGGTGGCCGATACAGGAGGATTATTATACCGACGGTTTTGCATTTGTACTGAAACAGGCCCGGCCTGTACGTATACATTTAAAGTCCGGTGCTATAATTGTACCAGACGAGAAATCAATCACGGAATATAATGGTAAGAAAATTGACGGAGGCGCAGCAACTGTTCTGGATCTTCCGCTGGATCCTTCAAAAACATTAAAAAAGATTACCTTAAAAACGATTGCAAATGACGTGGTGATAGGATTAATGGGAATAACACTTGCCCGACAATAGTCCAAGAATGAAGAAAGAAATTATTATTCCATTTAAAAATAATCCTTATTCCAATCATTGTTAATAACAATTTTTAAAAGAATAGACCAAATTATGAATAAGATTAAGTATTCTGCTTTAGCACTTATTTTCCTCATTGCCGGATCACAAGCTATGGGTCAGCGGCAAATGGAAAACCTTGATCGGGGAGTTATTGCAATTCATAAAGCCAATGATTCTGTATATATAGGATGGAGAATGCTGGGAACTGAACCCGATGAAATTGCATTCAATATATATCGTCAGAGTGGCAATGAAAAGCCTGTCAGGCTTAATAAAAAGCCAATAAAAGGAAGCACTAATTATGAAGACGGAAATGTAAATTTCAAGAAAGATATTTCCTATTTTCTAAAAGCAGTGTTAAAAGGTAAGGAGCAGGGGAAAAGTGTATCGTTTACACTAAAAGCTAATGCCCCTGCACAGCAATATATTACTATTCCTTTAAAGACACCGGCAGGATATGCTCCAAATGATGCTTCTGTAGGGGATCTTGATGGTGATGGGGAATATGAAGTGATCCTTCATCAGTCAGGCAGAGGTATTGATAATCCATCGACAGGTATTTCAGGAATCCCTATCTTCCAGGCTTATAAAATGGATGGTACTTTTTTATGGGAAATTACTCTTGGAAGGAATATTCGTGAAGGTGCCCATTATACCCAGTTTATGGTTTATGACCTTGATGGAGATGGTATTTCAGAATTTGCATGTAAAACAGCTGATGGGACTATTGATGGAATAGGAAAAGTAATTGGCGATTCGACAAAAGACTGGCGTAATTTAAATAGAGCAAGTGGCATCTTCTATGGCAAAATCCTTGATGGACCGGAATACTTCACAATTTTCAGTGGCAAAACAGGTGAAGCACTCGCTACAACCAATTACATTCCGAACCGTTATCCGCTTAATGGATGGAATGGACACGGCGGGAATGATGGGAAAGACAGTTCAGGGAATCGTGTCGACAGGTTTCTTGCCTGCGTTGCTTATCTCGACGGAATTCATCCGAGTGTTGTCATGTGCAGGGGCTATTATGGCAGATCAGTACTGGCTGCCTGGGACTGGAGAGACGGTAAGCTGACTTCCCGCTGGGTATTCGATAGTAAAGATGGAGAGAATCCTTTTTCAGGACAGGGTAATCATAACCTGACTGTTACTGATGTTGATGCTGATGGTAAGGATGAGATTGTTTATGGTTCTATGGTTGTAGATGATAATGGTAAAGGTTTGTTTTCAACCGGGTTTCGTCATGGTGATGCAATGCATGTAGGTGACCTTGATCCAGGTCATCCGGGGCTGGAAGTATTTGGGATCCATGAAATTGAAAACAAAACTACTGGCCCCGGGGTCACAGTTTTTGATGCCAGAACAGGAGAAGTTTTATATAAAGGTTCTATAAACATAGATGTTGGGCGAGGGGTAGCAGAAGATATAGATCCTTCAAATCCAGGTGCAGAAATGTGGTGGGGTGGATCAGATGGACTATTGAATATGAAAGGAGAAAGGATTGGCGATATGCCTTCATCTGCCCAATTTTTGATATGGTGGGACGGTGACCTGAGCAGAGAGTTACTCGATGGGAATCATATTGATAAATACAAAGTAGGCCGTATATTTACTGCCGAAGGTTCTATCGCTGCCGCTGGTTCAAAAAACACTCCGGTAATAAGTGCCGATTTATTTGGCGACTGGCGTGAAGAGATTATTTATCGAACTCCGGATAATAAAAATCTGAGAATTTACACTACTACAATCCCCACTAAATACAGGATATATACTTTGATGCATGATCCTCAGTACAGATTAGCTGTTGCAACCGAAAACGTCGCTTATAATCAACCACCTCATACTAGTTTTTTCCTTGGCACTGATATGAAAAAGGCTCCGAAACCAAACATTATTTTAGTAAAAAAAAGCATTAACAAAAAGTTAGATAAGCCAATTATTTCAGTCAGATAAAATAATTATTAGCTAATGATCAAAAAAGAAGAAATATGTTTAAGCTGAAACCTGGTTTTACGCTATCATTTTGTGTCATTTTTATCCTGATGACTTTGACTCTGCAGGCTCAAAAGGTAAAAGTTACAACTCGAAGTATACTAAACTTTGACAATGATTGGCGATTCTTAAAAGATGATGCCAAAGGTGCAGAAATTCCTTCATTTGACGATTCAATATGGAGGAAACTCGACGTTCCTCATGATTGGAGCATTGAAGGACCATATGATAATGCTAATCCGACCAGTCGTGGAGGCGGGTATTTACCTGCCGGTATTGGCTGGTATCGTAAGAGTTTTACAGTCAATGAAGCCGATGCTAAACAAAAGTTTTTTATCGAATTTGATGGGATCATGGCCAATAGTGACGTTTGGATAAACGGTTTTCATCTGGGGAAACGTCCATATGGGTATATTAGCTTTAGTTATGATTTAACGGGTCATTTAAAATTCGGAAATGGAGAATCAAATATTCTTGCTGTAAGAGCAGATAACACCAATCAGCCTGCCTCCAGATATTATACGGGTGCTGGAATCTATCGTCATGTACGTTTGGTTGTTACAAATCCTGTTCATATAGAACAATGGGGTGTTTATATTTCAACTTCTCAGGTAACTGATAAAAAAGCTGTCATAAATTTAAAGGCTAAGATTATTAATGAATCTTCCTCATCAAATCCAATAGTTTTGGAAACCACCTTTCTCGATCCTTCTGGAAAAACTGTCAAGTCTGCAGAATCAAAACAATTGATTCCAGCCGGTAAATCTGTTACTATAAATCAGTCTCTGGAGGTTGCTGATCCTCTGCTATGGGATATAGATCAGCCCAATCTGTATAAAGCAATTACTAAGATCAAGTCTGCTAAAAATACGATTGATGAGCAAACCAACATTTTTGGTATCCGGAACAGTAAATTTGAAGCTGCCACAGGCTATTGGTTAAATGGTAAAAATATTAAAATCAAAGGTGTTTGCCTTCATCATGATGCCGGCGCATTAGGTTCAGCTGTACCGGTCAGAGCCTGGGAACGTCGTCTGGAACTACTTAAAAAGGTTGGCGTTAATGCAATTCGGACTGCACATAATCCCGTCGCTTCTGAATTCCTGGATTTATGCGATCGGATGGGCTTCCTGGTTATGGATGAAACTTTTGATACGTGGACGGTAGCAAAACCAAATGGTGAGAAGGGGTATAATCAATATTTTACACAATGGTGGGAAAAAGATACACGGGATATGGTACTTCGCGACAGGAATCACCCTTCAATAATTATTTATAGTGTTGGAAACGAGATTCGTGACAATCTTAACGATTCTACAGGTTTCAAAAAATATAAGGATCAGCAGGATCTGGTTCATCAGTTAGACCCCGGCCGCCCTGTGACTATGGCATTGTTCCGACCAGGTTCTTCAAAAGTCTACTTGAACGGTTTTGCAGAAAAAATGGATATCATAGGTCAGAATTATCGTGAAAAGGAGTTGGTTGATGCCCATCTGGCTAACCCGGCCCGTATAGTTATTGGCACTGAAAACGGGCATGGTCTGACAGAATGGTTGATATTGCGCGACAATCCGTTTATGTCAGGGCAATTCTTATGGACAGGAGTTGATTATTTAGGAGAAGCTCTATGGCCGGCTATATCTAGTAGAAGTGGACTATTTGATCGCACAGGTGGATGGAAACCATTAAGCTACCAGCGTCAAAGCTGGTGGGCTGATAAACCTGTTGTTCACATAGTAAGAAAAGAGGGTAATGCCGGAGAAGGTGACTGGATAGCAAATTGGACACCAGTTGATGTTGGGACCTATGATGATGCCCGGGTTCAGGTTTACAGCAATTGCGATGAAGTGGAGCTGTTTCTAAATGGTAAATCTCTGGGTGCTAAAGTAAAACCTGCTGATGATTCTCCCAGATTCTGGGAAATAACTTTTGAAAAGGGTACTCTGAAAGCAGTTGCAAAAAATAAAGGAATAGAGGTAGCTTCAGACGAACTTAAAACAGCAGGTATCCCGGCTAGAATTTTCCTGACTTCTGACAAATCAAAGATCACTAAAAACTGGGATGATGTATCATATGTTACTGCAAATGTTGTTGATGCAGATGGAATTACGTGCCCGAATAGTGATAAATTAATTTCATTCAGCGTTTCGGAATCCGGGTTGATATCTGCAGTCGACAATGGAGATTCTAACAGCCATGAAGCATATCAGGCTTCTGAACGACATATCTTTAATGGTCAATGTATTGCAATCATTAAAGCAAAAACTTCATCAGGTAAGATTATAGTTACTGCAAGTTCCCCGGAATTGATTTCAGGTTCAGTGACGATTGAAGTAAATTAATAACCACCATTTAAATTATAAACTAATAAATACCTCAAGCAAACGTGCTTCCCCTGCAGGTTCCAGGATGACCTCTTTAATCATTGCGGGCAGCAGCACCGTTTCACCTTTAATTACTGGTTCTGAATTGCCATCCCAGCGGATCATAAATTCTCCTTCAACACATATATATATTACAAAGGAATCAATGAGATTATAATCTTTTTCAATAAGCTCGTTAAAGCTGATGATATTTGTGGTAAAAAACTCACAGTTGACCAGGTTCCTTGTTTTATTCAGGACCGGATTGCCCGGGAACTTAGTTTTCCCCGCTGCATTAAAATCAATTGCGTCGAGCGCAAGATCCGTATGTAATTCCCTGAGCTGATCTTTGTAACTTTTTCTATTCCAGTCATATATTCTATAAGTGATATCAGAAGTCTGCTGGATCTCGACAAGAATAATTCCCGCACCTATAGCATGAACTCTGCCGGCAGTAGTAAAAAAGACATCTCCCGGAGATGGATTTTCAACATTCAGAAGTTTTTCCAGCTCTCCGTTATTCAGCGAATCGACATAAGTATTTTTGTTTACAGGCTTTTTAAAGCCGGTATAGATATTTGATTCCTTTTTGCTTTCAAGAATGTACCACATCTCTGTCTTCCCGAAGGCATTATGCCTCTCCCTGGCCATAGAATTGCCGGGATGCACCTGTATTGAAAGATTTTCGTATGACTCGATAAGCTTTATGAGCAGTGGAAATTCGTTTCCGAATTTTTCATATACTGAATCACCGGTTATGTCACCCATATAAACCTCAATAAGCTCTTCAAGGTTATTCCCGGCAAGAAAGCCATTGCTGACTACGGATATATTCCCTGGAATTGCAGATATCTCCCAGCTCTCGCCATATTTAGCGGAAGAGTCGGCTCTTTTATGATAATGGCTGACAAGAGATGTCCCACCCCAGACTTTTTCTTTTAACAGAGGTTCAAATTTAAGCGGATAGAGTTCTGACATTATGAAAGTATTAAATATTGCCCGAAGTGTTTTTAGTCAGAATTGAAAAGAAAACTTTAGACGTTCCAAACTTTAGTCACTCCAAACTTTTCATTACTTTTGGTAACAATTGGACGCAAAATTATAAAAAAATGCTGATTGTTGGAATAGCCGGAGGCACCGGTTCAGGAAAAACAACAGTTGTTAATAAGCTGATGGGTGTTTTTCCGAACGGGGAAATAATTGTAATCCCGCAGGATGCCTATTATAAGGATAGCGGGAATATTCCCCTGAAGGAGAGGCAGAAGATCAATTTTGATCATCCTGATTCACTGGAATTCAGTCTTCTTATTGATCATCTGAACCAGCTTAAGAAAGGGAAATCTATAGAAATGCCGATTTATTCTTATCTCACCTGCCTCAGATCGAAAGAGACAATTACAGTCAGTCCCGCAAGGGTTGTACTGGTGGAGGGAATACTGATACTTGCTGATGCAGGTTTGCGTAAAATGCTGGATATTAAGGTGTTCGTTGACGCTGATGCAGACGATCGCCTGGGCCGTGTAATAACGCGTGATATAGTCGAGCGAGGCAGATCCGTTCTTAAGGTCCTTGAGAGATATCATGATACAGTGAAACCATCACACCTTCAATTTATTGAACCATCCAAACGATATGCTGATATTATTATCCCGGGAGGTGGTGAAAACCAGGTCGGGATTGAAGTTCTGATTACAATAATTGAAAAACAATTAAGAAAAAACAGAAAAAATGCTCGATAGTATAAAAATAGAAGATATCCTGTTCCTGGATATAGAGACAGTTCCGCAGATGCCCTCCATGAACCTGCTTGAACCTCCTGCCCAGGCTCTCTGGGATAAGAAATCAAAATTCTTCAGGTCTCCCGAAGAATCGGCAGAAACGGTTTATGACAGAGCCGGGATATACGCCGAATTCGGTAAAATAATCTGTATATCTGTCGGTTATATTAAGGATAAAAATCCCCTCAGTTTCAGGTTGAAGTCTTTTTTCGGAGATGATGAGAAGAATATCCTTGCCGAGTTCTCAGAAATGCTTTTAAAATTCTCAAAATCAAAAAAGGATGCCCTTCTATGTGCCCATAATGGCAAGGAATTTGATTTTCCATACATCGCCAGGAGGATGATTATCAACAGACAGGTTATCCCTGAAATACTCGATAACGCCGGTAAGAAACCGTGGGAAGTAAAGCTTCTTGATACAATGGACCTCTGGAAGTTCGGAGATTACAAGAATTACACTTCCCTGAACCTTCTGACTACTATACTTGGGATTCCTTCACCAAAGGATGATATTGATGGCAGCATGGTCGCGAAGGTGTACTATGAAGAGAATGATCTCGGAAGGATCGTCCGTTATTGTGAAAAGGATGTTCTGGCTATTGCACAAGTCCTGCTGCGGTTTAAAAACCTCCCCGGAATATCTGAGGAGAGGATCGAATCGGTAACTGAATTTTAATATACCCCCTTTCTTCTTTCCCCCAAGGGGGAAATGATAAAAATCAAAAGCACTCCTTCCCCCGTGGGGGAAGGCTGGGAAGGGGGTAAAATATTAGCGGATGATTATCGATCTAGCAACTCAAGGAGCTCTTCGGTAACTGCCTGCGGATTATCTGCCTGTAGCCAATGCCCGGCATTTTTAATTATTTTAAGTTCTGCAGCCTTGAATATCCTGGTTATATCAGTTAACTCACCGGCCTTTATATAATCTGAGTTTTCTCCCTTGAGAAAAATAACAGGGAATCCCATAATTTGCTGGTTGCCAACTTTCTGAAAAGGGACTCCATCCACGATCTTATCGAGGTTATTCAGGAGTGCCCCCGCATTAAGCTTCCACTCGAAATTATTTGAGTCGTTCCGGCGAAGGCTTTTCATTATCAGTTCCCTGACTTTTTCAGATTGGATATGTCGCTCCAGGGCTGTTTCAACTTCGTTCCTTGATGATGCTTTTGAAAGATCGGTGCCAAGAATTGCTTTAAGAATCGTGAGATTCTCATACCTGGCTGCCGCCCGCCTTCTGTCATCAGTGAAAGGGGAGATATCGGCGATCAGCATGCCATCAAGCATATCAGGCCATCTTGACGCAAACATCATGGCAGCTTTTCCACCCATGCTGTGTCCTGCCAGAGTGAACTTTTTCAACCCAAGATCAGTCACAAGCTTAAAAATGTCATCGCTCATCGATTCATAGTCATGCCTGTCATCGTGAGGAGAGTTTCCATGGTTTCTCTGGTCGGGAAGGTACACAGTGCAATGGTTGCTGATGTTTTTTGCAATCGTAACCCAGTTGTCTGACGATCCGTATAAGCCGTGAAGGATTATCAGGGGAGGACCTGCTCCATATTTCCTGTAGAAAAGCTTCATCAGCAGTTACATTGTCAGTTGCCTCTTATAGATCTGGATTGCATTCTCAAGACCAAGATAAAGAGCATCGGCAATCAGTGCATGGCCTATCGACACCTCCAGCAGCCAGGGAATATTTTTATGAAAATATGCAAGGTTATCCAGGTTCAGGTCATGGCCTGCATTAATTCCCATCCCGGCATTTCTTGCCATTTCTGCAGCTTTGATAAATGGATCGACAGCCTCTGCCGCATTCTGGCTGAAGCCTGTCGCATAAGGTTCGGTATAAAGTTCAACCCTGTCAGTTCCAGTAGTAGCAGCATTTTCAATATTTACCGGATTGGTGTCGACGAACAGGGAGGTTCTGATGCCTGCTTTTTTAAAAGTCGAAACTATATCGGTAAGAAAACTTCTGTTTTTCAAGGTATCCCAACCGGCATTTGATGTAATTGCATCATGCCTGTCGGGAACGAGTGTCACCTGGTCAGGCTTTACCGAAAGAACCAGATCTATAAAACTATCAGTAGGGTTGCCTTCAATATTGAATTCAGTCTTGATTATCGGCCTGATATCCAGAACATCCCGGTACCTGATATGTCTTTCATCAGGGCGTGGGTGGACCGTTATTCCATCAGCGCCAAAGAGCTGGCAGTTTATTGCGGCATTAAGGACATTAGGAATGTTGCCTCCCCTTGCATTCCTCAATGTTGCAATCTTATTGATGTTCACACTCAGTTTTGTCATATAATAAACAGGTTTATTATCCGTAATGATATTAGAATGCAAAATTAACAGAACTGTTGTTTTTTTATTACTTTAGTTGAAAATTAACCCATAATGGTAGCAGGTGATCTGATTTCCGAGATTATACCTTCACTTAAGACTTCCGATACAGGGCAGACGGCACTGAACTGGATGGATATCTTCAGGATCTCACATCTTCCTATTGTCAATAACCAGGATTTTCTGGGGCTGATCTCCGATACCGATATCTTCGATATGAACCGTCCGGAAGAACCGATTGGAAATCATGAACTTACATTGCTTAAGCCTTATGTCACCGGTAGTCAGCATATTTTTGAAGTAATCGGCCTTGCAGCCAGGTTAAAATTGTCCGTAGTTCCCGTGCTTGATGAAAATAATCATTTTAAAGGGGTAATAACTACCACCGACCTTATAAAGAACATTGCCGGGTTCTCATCCATGGATCAGCCAGGGGGAATAATTGTACTCGAAATGATTGAAAGGGATTATTCACTTTCGCAGATTGCACAGATAGTTGAAAGCAATAATGTAAGGGTGCTGAGCATGTATATATCTTCCCCGTCCGATTCCACGAGGCTTGAGGTTACTCTTAAGGTGAATACTACTGATCTCTTAGCGTTGATAAGGACATTTGAAAGATATAACTATGAAGTAAAAACCTGGGTCACCACAAATGATTCGATTGACAGGTTCTATTCTGAAAGATTTGATCTATTGATGAAATATTTAAACATTTAAAAGGCTATGATTCAGCGTGTTGCAATCTTTAGCAAGGATTATAATGAAAAGACCAGGGAAGCGGTAAGAAAGCTGGTTGGAGAATTTCTGCGTCACACTGTTCATGTTCAGGTGTTTCAGACGGCAAATGATCCGGGGAAAATCAGTGACATGAATGTAGAATCATTCATCGAATTTAGCTCCCTGTCGGCTCTTCCCGAAATGGTTTTAAGTGTGGGTGGAGATGGTACTTTTCTCGAGACAATGCTTCGGGTTAAGGATCTTGGAATACCTGTTGCCGGAGTAAATACCGGAAGGATGGGGTTTCTCGCCAACATTCCGGCCGAGGAGATCGGCAATTCCGTCGATCAGCTCTGCACCGGCCAGTTTGAAATAGCTGAACGTACACTTCTTGAGCTATCACACCCTGCCGGCTTATTTGAAGGAGTATCGGCTATCGCTCTTAATGAGATCACTATTCAGAAGGCTACACTAAGTATGATCACGATACATGTGTATGTGAATGAGACCTTTCTGAATACCTATTGGGCTGATGGCTTAATAGTTTCGACGGCCACAGGCTCGACTGCCTATAATTTAAGCGCCGGAGGGCCAATCCTTTCTCCTGATGATCAGAGCATTATAATATCTCCAATCTCGCCGCATAATCTGACCATCAGACCCATTGTCATACCTGGCGACTGTAAACTGAAGATGATTATGGAGGGAAGAACGACGGAGTACCTGGCAACGTGTGATTTTAGATTTGGGAAAGTGGCTATGGGAGAGGAAATTCATATCCGGAAGGCCGGATCAAAATTGAAAACCGTTATGCTCAATGGAAGGGACTTCTACAGTACACTGAGGAACAAGTTAATGTGGGGTGCAGACAAAAGGAACTGATTGAATTAAAGTGCCAAAACCTAATGTCGTTTAATATTTGATTATTATATTTGTATCATCAAACAATAAGGTGAATCATGAAAAGGTCCATTTTAGCAATATTGATCATTTGTCTTGCATTTCCTGTTTCCAACGCTCAACTATGGAAAATGAGGAGATGGGAAGTTGAAGGTGGAATAGGGCCGTCATTCTTTTTTGGAGATATCGGCGGGTTTAGCAGGACGAAGAATTTCCTCGGGCTGCGCGACATGAGTTTTATGCAGACAAGGTTCGATATTAACGGCAACCTGAAATACAGGCTTACAAGGGATATCAACTTAAGACTCAGCCTGACATACGGAATGTTTCATGCAACAGATATCAGGGGTTCAAACGAAGGACGTAATTTTGAGGCATCGACAAGCTTTTTCGAACCTGCTTTTATGGGAGAGTATTATTTTATAAAGAACTATGCTGAAAACAGTTACCTGTTCCTGAAGCAGAAACAGGGCTTTATGAGGGATCTTTTCAGATCACTCGACTTCTATGCTTTTACCGGGTTCGGAGGAATCTCCTATAATGTTAAGGGGAATGCAGGACTTGTAACTTATGGCATTACAAAAAGCGGATTCGCGGCAGTAATTCCTGCAGGATTAGGTACCACCCTTATCTATTCACCAAACATTAATTTTGGCTTAGAGGTTGGAGGCAGGTATGCATTCACTGATTTCTTAGATGGCTATTCAAATCCACAATATTCCAGGGCAAACGACGTTTATTATTTTTTAAACTTTACAATTACTTATAAGCTGAAGTCAGGGCCTCATGGTTTGCCCTCACTCAGGTGATAATGAGAGCAATCGGTTTTAATGAAAAGAATACCCTGGATTTTCTTGTTTATCAGCATTTCAATAACCAGTGCAGGACAGCGTAATTCTGATTATGGAATTTTTGCCGGCGTATCGTCATATCTTGGCGATATAAATCCTAACAGGCTGCTCTATTCTCCTCTTCCGGCGGGAGGGATTTTTTACAGGTATAACCTTCATCCAAGATATTCAATACGGGGAAATCTGTTCTTTGGCGGGCTGAAAGCAAATGACCTCGATTTCAATAACAGCTTCCAGCAGACAAGAGGCGCTTCATTTTCAGGAACTGTGGAAGAATTTTCAGCCCAGTTTGAATTTAACTTCCTTCCCTATACCACGACAGGAAAATTGTGGGACTTTTCTCCGTATTTTGCGGCCGGAGTTGGTCTGGCAATCTTTAACACATTTTCAACATCTTATCAGCCTGTTATTCCATTCTCGTTCGGTTTTAAAGCCAATATTTACAAAAATCTTGGCCTTGAAGTTGAATATGATTTTCGTAAGACTTTTTATGATAACTTTGACGGCCTGAAAGATTTGGTTGCCCCGTCTGATTATGCGTGGCTCCATAATAATGACTGGTACACATTTACAGGCGTTGCGGTTACCTGGAAAATTTATAACAGGCTTGCAGGATGCCCTGCTTATAATGATGTGCAAAAGAAAAGAAAACGGTAGTACATGTCATTAAAACAAGATATATCTGTTGATAAACTCCCTGTCCATATTGCAATCATTATGGATGGTAACGGAAGATGGGCAGCCCAGCATGGCAAGGAGAGGATATTCGGCCACAGGCAGGGAGTAGAATCTGTGCGTTCTGTCATTGAAGCTGCAGCTGAACTTGGCATTAAATATCTTACTCTTTATGCTTTTTCAACAGAGAACTGGGGACGGCCTGATGATGAGGTAACAGCATTGATGGGAATAATGGTACAATCACTTAATGATGAGACTGCTACCTTGCTGAAGAATGATATCAGGATGAGTGCGATAGGGGATTTTACAAGACTTTCAGATGATGTTTTGGAAAGGCTGTCTGAAACAATAAGGCTTACATCATCGTCTAAAGGATTAAACCTGGTAGTTGCACTAAGTTACAGCTCGAGATGGGAAATAACCGAAGCTGCAAAGAAAATGGCAGCAGACATCAATAAAGGTTCTCTGAAAATCGAATCAGCCGGTGAAACAGATTTTGAAAAATACCTTAATACTTATGGCATTCCGGATCCCGACCTTATGATAAGGACAAGTGGCGAATTAAGGATTAGTAATTTTCTTTTATGGCAGATTGCATATACTGAATTATACTTTACAGAAAAACTTTGGCCTGATTTTCGCAAGGAAGATTTTTATGATGCTATAATTGACTTCCAGAAAAGAGAAAGAAGGTTTGGAAAAACTAGTGGACAGATTTTGGAAAAATGATTTAATAATGAGGATTAGAGGAATTAACAGGGTTGTCATAGCACTATTTCTGATTTTGGTGGCCATTTCAGCAAATGCGCAGGATAAGCAGAATATAATTGATTTTTCAAAGGAGGGCGATTATATTATTGGTGGAGTCTCCGTTTCAGGGATAAGGTACCTCGATATAAATGCCCTGATAGGGATCTCCGGACTGAAGGTGGGACAGGAAGTCACTATACCGGGTGATGCCATCACTACTGCAGCCCAGAGATTATGGCAGCAGGGACTATTTTCGGATGTCAGGATCAGTATTGATACTGTTAAATCAGACACTGCTTTTCTTGAAATCTTTCTGCAGGAAAGACCGAGGATATCTGCAATTAAATTCAACGGAATAAAAACTTCTGAGAAAGATGACATTGTGAAGAAGATAAGCCTGCCTGTCGGATCACAGATAACTTCATATATTCTTGACAATACCAGAAATATAATCAGGGACCATTTTATAGAGAAAGGTTTTTATAACACAACAGTCGATTATGTTGAAAAGGATGATCCTGATCAGCCAAACAATATCATTTTAAGTATAAATGTTGACAAGAAAAAAAAGGTCAAGATCGGAGAATTAAGCTTTATAGGCAACGAATATTTCAAAGATAAAAAGCTTCGTCACCAGATGAAGAGTACGAAGCAGAAAAACCTAAACTTTTTTAAACCCTCAAAATATATCAGTAAGAAATTTGAAGAAGACAAGAAAAAGCTTGAGACATTCTATAACGATAATGGTTTTAAAGACTTTAGTATAGTCTCCGATTCACTTTATAAGATTTCGGATAATAGGTTAGGCCTGAAGATCCGGATGGAGGAAGGGAAACAATATTACCTGAGGAATGTCGATTGGGTTGGAAACAGTGTTTACAGGAAGGAGGACCTTGATAAGGTCTTTAACATAAAGCATGGATCGGTTTATAACCAGTCACTGATACTTGACCGGCTTAAGGGATCCAGCGGTTCAGAAAATGCTGTCAGCAACCTTTATCTCGATTACGGGTACCTTTTCTCTGATCTTCAACCTATTGAATCAAAGGTTGAAGGCGACTCTATAGACCTTCAGATCAGGATCTATGAGGGAGATCAGGCGTACATCAATGATGTTATAATCTCTGGAAACAACAGAACAAATGAACATGTGGCACGGCGTGAACTTTACACGCTTCCTGGCGACCTTTTCAGCAAAGAGAAAATCATGAGATCGATCAGGCAGCTTGGAGTACTTGGTGAATTTGACCCGGAAAAAATCAATCCGACACCTCTTTCCGATCCTACAAACGGAACTGTAGACATGCTTTACAAACTTGAAGAGAGAGCCAATGATCAGTTCGAAATATCCGGCGGCTGGGGAGCCGGAATGCTTGTCGGTACGGTAGGTGTGAGGTTTAATAATTTTGCCATGAAGAATTTCTTCAAGCTTTCTGAATGGAGACCTTATCCTTCCGGCGATGGTCAGTCACTCAGCATCAGGGCACAATCCAACGGACGGATATATCAGTCATATAATGTATCGTTCAATGAGCCCTGGCTCGGAGGCAAGAAGGCAAATAACTTCTCAGTTTCACTTTACAGGTCGGTCATGACGAATGGCAAGAAAAAAGGTGAAGATGGTTATATGTCGATGCTTATAGACGGGGCTTCAATCGGCCTCGGAAAAAGGTTGGAATGGCCCGATGACTTCTTCTCACTATATGGTGAGCTAAGCTATCAGAAGTATGACCTGAACCATTATACATATATGAGATTCCTGTTTGACAACGGACAGTCAAACCTGTTGAGCTTCACAACAAAGCTCGTAAGATTCTCTACCAGCCCTAACCTGATTTACCCGAGAAGCGGATCTTCATTTACGCTATCTCTCCAGTTTACTCCACCTTATTCTTTTATTTCAGGAAAAGATATAACGTCTTTAACCCCCGATGAGGTCAAATATAGATGGATTGAATTCCATAAGTGGGTATTCAAATCGGATTATTATTTCCCGCTTACCAAGGATGACAAGATGGTACTTAGAGCAAGATTTGATTTTGGATACCTTGGATATTACAATAGTAAGATCGGTCCTTCACCGTTTGAAAGCTTTTACCTTGGCGGCAGCGGTATGACAGGTTATACATTGTATGGACACGACATCATCTCAATGAGAGGTTACACAGACGGATCTCTTACTCCTGTTGATTCAAAAACAAGCGCTCCGACCGGGAACGTTTATTCTAAACTTACATTTGAACTTAGATATCCGATATCGCTTAACCAGCAGGCTACTGTGTATGCCCTGACATTTCTTGAAGCCGGACGTTCATGGAACAAGTTTAGTGAATATAACCCCTTCAAAATGTGCCGTTCTGCAGGAGTGGGGCTTCGGGCTAACCTGCCGATGTTCGGATTGCTAGGTATTGACTGGGGTTACGGATTCGATGATGTTCCCTCAGGTGCATCAAGTGCAAATCATTCACAATTCAGTTTTGTAATAGGACAGGAATTTTAACATGAACTTTAAATTTTTAATTATGAAAAAATTAAGTTTGATTATAGGAATGGTTCTTCTGACATCAGCTATGGCTGTTGCCCAAAAGTACGCTTTTGTTGATTCTGAATATATCAGAAAAAACATACCGGCTTTTACCACTGCCCAGGAGCAACTCGACAAACTTTCAAAACAATGGGAGAAAGAGGTTGCAGACGGTTATGCTGTGGTAGAACAAATGTACAAGTCATATCAGAATGAATCACCTTTGCTTTCTCAGGATATGAAGACTAAAAGGGAAGAAGATATCATCAATAAGGAAAAAGAGATGAAAGACCTTCAGAACAAGTATTTTGGAGTTGAAGGTGAGCTTTTTAAGAAAAGGCAGGAACTTGTAAAACCGGTTCAGGATGAGATACTTAAAGCCATAAAGGATATCGCTGTTGAAGGAAGCTATGCTGTAATATTTGACTCTTCCACAGGAGGGAATATCCTGTTCGCAAACCCGAAATTTGATATCAGCGATCAGGTACTCGAAAAATTAGGTTATAAGAATTAATTAACTATTTTTGCATTTAAATTTATAAAACAATCTGAAATGAAAAGATTTACAGCGATTGCAGCACTATTTGTTTTTGTTGTTGCAGCCGGCCATTCACAGAATTTAAAGTTCGGACATATCAACAGCGATGAACTTATCCAGGCGATGCCTGAATTCGATTCTGCAACGGTCAAACTTGAAAAATTCCGTAAAGAGCTGGTAAATGCCCTTGAGCTTATGACAGTTGAACTGAACAATAAGAATGATGCATATACCAAAGAAGCAAAAAACCTTACTGACATTGTTAAGCAGACCAAGGAGCAGGAACTCATTGATCTGAATAAAAGGATCCAGGAGTTTCAGCAGAATGCCCAGGAACAACTTCAGAACAAACAGGTTGAGCTTTTCCAACCGATTTATACCAAAGTAGATAAAGCGATAAAGGATGTTGGCAAGGAGAACGGTTTCCTTTATGTTTTTGATGTAGCTAAAGGCGCTCTTCTCTATTTTGATGAAACAAAGAGCACAAACATTCTGGCTCTTGCAAAAACAAAACTTGGCATAAAGTGAGTTAATAAATAAATATAGGTGACCATTCGCCATCCGGCGGATGGTCATTTTTTTTAACACCTTCAAATTGAAAGAACAACCTATAGGAATATTTGATTCAGGCGTAGGAGGGCTTACGGTAGCTCATGCTATCAAGCAGATTCTTCCATATGAAAATCTTATATACTTTGGAGATACCGCTCATCTTCCTTATGGCGATAAATCAGCCGAAGCAATCGAATCATATTCACGGAAGATAACTGAATTTCTCCTTGAGCATAATGTAAAAGTGGTTGTTATTGCCTGTAATTCGGCTTCAGCATCTGCATTCGGGACTCTGAAAAAGGAGTTTGGCAGCAAGACACTGATTATTGACGTTATCGATCCGGTGGTTGATTATATGGGCACCAGGGATTTTAAAAAAATCGGAGTCATTGGAACCAAACGTACCATCAGCTCAGGGATGTATGAAACGAAGCTGAAGGAAAAATCTCCCGGAACCAGTGTCATATCAATGGCTACTCCTTTGTTGGTTCCAATGATAGAGGAAGGATTCATTTTTGATGATATAAGCAATGCAATCATTCGGGCATACCTCAGCAATCACACTCTTGACGGAATCCAGGCGCTTATACTTGGCTGCACCCATTACCCTATTATCAAAAACCAGATAAGCAAAATATTCAATTTCAATGTCGAGGTTGTTGACTCTGCAAAGATTGTCTCTCTTCTGCTGAAGGACACTCTTGAAAGAAATAACCTTCTTAATAGTCGTGGGAAATCGGCAGACCAGTTCTTTATTTCCGATTATACACCATATTTCGAAAAGATAGCCAGAATGTTTTTCGAGGGAGAAATAAATCTGAAGAAGGCAGACATCTGGAGCTAAATATGACCAAAGTCATGCGCAATTCTCAATAAATGTAGTTTTTTCGAACTTTAAAAAACTAAATTTGTTATTCTTAAGCATTTGATTAAGTGTAATAAAGCTTCAGTTATAATATTTAAAATTAATCATGGCCAAAAATTCGCAGGTTATTAAAAGAGAAGAGGTTGTTATCCGTTTTTCAGGTGATTCTGGTGATGGAATGCAGCTTACAGGCACCTTGTTCTCAGACACCGCAGCCTTGTCCGGCAATGACTTGTCGACTTTCCCTGATTACCCGGCAGAGATTCGCGCCCCGCAAGGAACAGTAGGCGGCGTATCAGGTTTCCAGATACATATGGGTCATTCTGTAATAAATACTCCCGGTGATTATACAGATGTTCTTGTTGCAATGAATCCTGCAGCCGTAAAGGCAAACGCCAGGTGGGTTAAACCGGGTGGCATTATAATTTTCGACAAGGATAATTTCACCGATAAAAATATTGAGAAGGCAGGCTATAAAAGCGATCCGGTAATAGAGGAAAAGCTTGATAGCTTTAATGTTATTGATGCTCCTATCTCAACAATGGTCAAGGAAGCCCTTAAAGATTTCGGACTCGATCCAAAGTCAGTGCTCAGAACCAAGAATATGTTCGCGCTTGGAATGGTTTACTGGCTCTTTGACAGGAAGCTGAAATATACCGAGCAATACTTCGATAAGAAATTTGTCAAAAAACCTGAAATAGCCCAGGCAAATAAAGTAGCCCTGAGAGCAGGGTATTACTATGCCGAAACTATTGAAGCCCTTAATCCTGTAATTATAATAGAGCCGGCACCAATTCAGAAAGGCACCTACAGGAATGTATGCGGAAATGCAGCTACCGCATGGGGCCTGCTGGCTGCTGCTGAAAGAGCTGGGCTGAGAACATTTATAGGTTCATACCCGATTACCCCTGCCACCGGCATTCTTGAAGAAATGGCTTTAAGAAAGGACCTTGGAGTAAAAAGTTTCCAGGCCGAGGACGAAATTGCCGGTATCTGCACCGCTATAGGCGCAAGCTTTGCCGGTTACCTGGCAGTTACATCAACATCAGGTCCGGGAATGGCCCTTAAATCAGAGGCCATCGGGCTGGCAGTCATGACCGAGCTCCCATTAGTAATCATTAATGTGCAGAGGGCAGGACCATCAACGGGGCTGCCTACCAAGACAGAACAGTCAGACCTGATGCAGGCATTATTCGGTAGAAATGGAGAATGCCCTGTAGTGGTTATTGCAGCCAGCACACCTTCCGATTGTTTCAATTTCGCTTTCGAAGCCGCAAAAATAGCGCTGGAGCATATGACACCGGTACTGCTGCTCACCGACAGCTATCTTGCAAACAGCTCTGAACCATGGAGAATTCCCGTTGTGAAGGATCTCCCGGAAATAAAACCGCCATTTGCCGATATTAATGAGAAACCTTTTCTCCCTTATAAACGAAATTGTGAAACCCTGGCACGCTCATGGGCAATTCCCGGTACTCCCGGACTCGAGCACAGAATAGGCGGCCTTGAGAAAACAATGAAGGGTAATGTGTCGTATATACCTGAAAACCACGAGATGATGGTCAATTTCAGGGCCGAAAAAGTGGCAAAAGTAGCCGACAGGATACCTGACCTGAAAGTGTACGGAGAGGAGTCAGGCGATCTTCTTGTGGTCGGCTGGGGCGGATCCCGCGGCTACCTGATAACCGCAGTCAATGAATTGCAGGCTGAAGGTCATAAGGTAAGCCTGGCCAACTTCAATTATATCTTTCCTTTGCCAAAAAATGTAGCAGAAGTATTCAGTAGATTTAAAAAAATAGTGGTAGCTGAACTCAATCTTGGTCAGTTTGCAGATTACCTGAGAATAAAACACCAAGAATTTACTTACAGGCAGATTAACAAGGTGCAGGGAATACCGTTTACTATCGGCGAGATAAAGGAGAAATGTGTTAAAATACTGGAGGAAAAATAAAATGGCTGAAACACAATCATTGCAATATACTCCCAGGGATTTTAAAAGCGATCAGGAGGTCAGATGGTGCCCCGGATGCGGCGATCATGCAGTACTGAATGCTGTTCAGAAAGCGCTTTCCGAGCTTGGAATACCAAAGGAAAAATTTGCCTTTATCTCAGGTATAGGATGCTCTTCACGGTTCCCTTATTATATGGATACATATGGTTTCCATGGAATTCACGGAAGGGCAGCTGCTATTGCCACAGGAGTTAAAACCGCCAACCCTGATTTGTCGGTCTGGGAAATTACCGGAGACGGAGATGCGCTGGCAATAGGCGGAAATCATTTTATTCATGCGATCAGACGTAACATTGATATTAACCTTATACTTTTCAATAACGAGATATACGGTCTGACCAAGGGACAGTATTCACCAACCTCAGAGAAGGGCATCGTGACCAAGACATCTCCATTCGGATCCGTTGAGGAACCGTTTTCAGTCGGTGAGCTTGTAATCGGTGCCAAAGGCAAATTCTTCGCCAGAACTGTCGATGCAAATGTAGCCCTTTCGACACAGATATACATTGAGGCTGCAAGGCATAAGGGGACATCAGTAATTGAGGTTCTTCAAAATTGTGTAATCTTTAATGATGGAGTTCACGAGGTTGTAACAGGCAAAGAGGTAAGAGACGACCGGACAATTATCCTGAAACATGGAGAACCAATGATCTTCGGGAAAAATAATGATAAGGGCCTGGTATTGGATGGACTCAAGCTAAAGGTTGTGAAAATCGGCGAAAACGGAATAACGAAGGACGACCTTATCATTCATGATGCATATGAAGCTAACCCTGGTATCCAATATATACTGGCAAATATGAAGTATCCGGATTTTCCGGTAGCGTTGGGGGTTATTCGATCTGTACCCGGCAATACATACGAAACAGATGTGGAGAATCAGATTGAAAAGGTCCGCAAGGATTCCAAAATAAAATGCATGGATGACCTGCTTGCAAGCGGGTCGACCTGGAAAGTGGAATAAGAAAAACCCCCTTCTTCACGGAAGGGGGTTTTTAATTTTCATTTATTAACTTTAAATCCTGAATTCCAGTTGCCGGATATGGATAATAAAGATCATATCAATCCCGAATATCACAGGTTGCTTCACGAACAGCAGGAGCGGTTGAAGGAACTGGCTTGCATAAATCAGACAACATATATACTTAAGGAGGGAAAACCAATTGAAGAAACCCTTCAGCAGATTGCCCTGCTTCTCCCAGCTGCATGGCAGTATCCTGAATACACTAATGCAAGGATAAAATTTCTTGATAAAATTTTTGAAACACCTGAATTTCAGGAAACTACCTGGAAAATGATACAGGAATTCAATACAATTGATGACGAAAATGGTACGATTGAGATATTTTATAACAAGGAATTCAGCATCGAAAATGAAGGTCCGTTTCTAAAGGAGGAGAGAGACCTCATTCAAAACATTGCAAGCCTCATTACCGGATATATAAACAGCTATAAAGCCCGTGATATTATCCGCATGGCTCAGGTTCCGAAGGAGAATGATGACGACATGACAAATGTCTCAAGCAGGAAGCTGCTACAGAAATTCCTCGAACGGCATAATGCCGAAAGGGACGTTTTTCATGACCTCCAGCCATTCAAGGTAAAAGAGATATTGCTTGTAGCAAACTTATATGATGCCTATTCCATTGAGGGAGAGGGTAGATTCTCCGACCACATGCTTGGGGAATATTATCAGCTCAGCCTCACTTCCCTGCCAAGAGTAACCGGCGTTACAGGAGAGGAAGAAGCCTTCAACAGGCTTAAATCCAGGCATTATGACATGATAATCATAATGGTGGGAGTCCATAAGGAGAGCCCCCTGGTACTTTGCAGGAAGATTAAGGAAAAATATCCTTACCTGCCGACTTTCCTTCTTCTCAATAACCCGGCTGATGCTCCTTTTGTAAAGAAGCAGAAAGCTCTTGGAGTACCTTTTGATAATTATTTTGTGTGGACCGGTGAGTCGAAAGTCTTTTTTGCAATGGTAAAACTGCTCGAGGACCAGGTTAACGTCGACAATGATACCAAGAAGGGTCTTACAAGAGTCATTCTTATTGTTGAGGATTCTGCAGAGTATTATTCCAGCTATCTCCCTATACTTTATACTCTTGTCCTGGAACAGACAAGAAACCTCATTGAAGACGTTTCAACCGATGAACTTTACAAAGTACTGAAGCTCAGAGCGAGACCAAAAATACTCCTGGCTTCAAACTGGGAGGATTCAATCTCTATCTACAATAAATACAAGGATAGCTTGCTGTGTGTCATTTCCGATATGCGGTTTCCGAAGAACGGAGAACTCTACGACACTGCCGGTTTTGAACTTATTCAGCTTATAAAGAATGATCTTCCGAACCTGCCAACCGTTCTTCAGTCATCTGATTCTGAAAATGCAAAATACGCTTTCACTCTAAAGGCAAATTTTATTAATAAGAACTCTGAGAGCCTGCTTCAGGACCTGAAATCTTTTATCAACTATTACCTTGGATTCGGGCATTTCGTATACAGGGACAATAAAGGGCGGCAGATTGCAGTGGCCAAATCGATGAAGGAGTTTGAAGCTTATCTTGAAACGATACCCGAAGATTCGCTTGCATATCATGCCATGAAAAATCACTTTTCCCTTTGGCTTATGGCCAGGGGTGAAGTGAAAATTGCCAAGCTGATTAACCCGATAAAAGTCTCTGATTTCAAAAGCCTCAGGGAACTCAGGGAATTCCTTATTGATATCATAAGAAAACGCAGGAGGGAGACTAACAAGGGGCGGGTAGTCAACTTTGAAGAATCTGCTTCTATTGACGAAACAAATGTTGTAAGTCTTGCTGGTGGCTCACTCGGCGGAAAAGGAAGAGGCCTTGCTTTTATCAATACCCTGATTTACAGCTTTGAACTGGGCCGGCTACTTCCGGGGATAAACATTAAAACACCAATAACTGCCATTATCGGGACAGATGAGTTCGATATGTTTATGGAACGTAACCATTTGTGGGACAGTGTGAAAGGTGAAAAAGACTTTGATGTTCTTCAAAGGCTGTTTATTGAAGGGAGCCTTAGCTATACCCTTGAGAAAGTATTAAGAGTGTTCCTCAGGCAGATTGTCAAGCCTATTGCAGTACGTTCTTCCAGCCTTTTCGAAGATTCAATGAGTCAGCCATTCTCGGGGATCTTCGGCACTTATCTGCTGCCTAATAACCACCCTGAATTCGAGATCAGGCTCCGTCAGTTATCTGATGCAATAAAGCTTGTCTTTGCATCAATTTATTCCAGGAGTTCAAGAACATATTTTGAGGCAATAAACTATAAGGTAGAACAGGAAAAAATGGCCATCGTTATCCAGGAGGTCGTTGGCAACAGGTTTAACGATACATTTTACCCTCATATCAGCGGCACGGCACAGTCATTTAACTTTTACCCCATTGCACATATGACCCCGCAGGATGGATTTGCTGTCATGGCTGTGGGGCTGGGCCATTATGTGGTTGAAGGTGAAAGGGCCTTCAGATTTTCTCCATCCTACCCGTCACTCGATATCGTATCTCATAACGATCTCTATAAAAACTCTCAGGTCCATTTCTATGCTGTTGACCTCAATAAGAAGGATCTGAATCTTCTCGAAGGAGAGAATGCAGGGCTCATATCACTGGATATAAGTACGGCAGAGGAACATGGAACTCTTAATCATTCAGCTTCAGTACTGAATACAGATAATGATACAATAGTTCCCGGCCTCGATGTTCCGGGGCCAAGAGTTATAAATTTTGCCGATATCCTGAAATATAATTACATACCTCTGTCGGCCACCCTAAAGATAATTCTTGACGTTGTGGCAGAGGCAACCGGCAACCCTTCAGAGATTGAGTTTGCAGTGGATCTTACTAAGGACACTGAAGGCAATGCTTCATTCTATCTTCTGCAGATTAAACCACTTGTCGGCAGCGGTGCCGGCTATGAAATTGATGAGGAAAGCATAAACCATGAAGATCTCATTCTACAGTCCGGGAAAAGCATGGGGAATGGAATTATTGACGACATTACCGATATAATATATGTAGAACCGGGAAAGTTCGACAACCTGCGTACCACTCAGATGGCCGATGAAATTAATGCCATCAATGATAAAATGCTCAAGGCAAATTCACGGTATGTACTTATTGGTCCTGGAAGGTGGGGAACAAAGGACAGGTTCCTCGGAATTCCGGTTGCCTGGCCACAGATTTCAAATGCAAAGGTAATTGTAGAAGTCGATCTTCCTGATTTCCATCTTGACGCCTCACTTGGTTCACATTTCTTCCACAACGTTACCTCAATGAATGTAGGTTATTTTTCGATAAACCAGGGAAGCAATGACGGGAGAATTGATTGGGATAAGCTTGCCGGCCAGGAAGTTATTGAAACCGGAAAATTCTTTCGGCATATAAGGTTTGAGAAACCCCTTACCATCCGCATGGATGGTAAGAAGGGGATAGCTGTAATAACAATGAATAAGTAAATATACCTGACCATGACCATCATAGACGGTATTCTTGATCTTCAGAAATATGATTTTACGGATACCTCCTTTGATCTGCTGATGCAGAAACGAATACACCGTGTGCTGGTAATTTGCAGTAATTATGATAATTATATGCTCGAGGAAGACGGAAGGATCGATGAACAGATTTTTAATGAATATGTATCACTTAACCTGAGATATCCCCCGGTATTCATTCAGACAGACAATGCTGAGGATGCCTTCAGAATTCTGGCAGAAGGCAATGTCGACCTCGTCATTTCAATGCTCTCCCTCAGGGGAACCGATGTTTTTGCCCTTGCAAAAAAGATCAAGACCAATTATGAACATATTCCCATCGTTGTCCTCACTTATTTTTCCCGCGAAGTATCCCTGAGGCTTGAGGGTGAAGATCTCAGCGCAATCGATTATGTTTTCTGCTGGCTTGGCGATGCATCCCTGATCCTTGCTATAATCAAGTTGATCGAGGATAAAATGAATGCTGATTATGATATTGAAAATATTGGAGTTCAGGCCATAATTCTTGTCGAAAACTCTATCAGGTATATCTCATCCTACCTTCCCAATATCTACAGGATTATTCTTTTGCAGTCTCTAGATTTTCAGCGTGAAGCCCTGAATGAGCACCAAAGGATGCTTAAAATGAGGGGCAGACCCAAAATTCTGCTGGCAAATAACTTCAATGATGCCGAAGCTCTTTATAAAAAATATAAGTATAATGTGCTCGGAATAATATCCGATATAAGCTATAAAAGAGACAATGTTCCTGATGAGAATGCAGGCTTTGAGCTGTGCAAGGTTGTCATGGCTGATGATGATAAAGTACCTTTCCTGCTTCAATCCTCAAATCTTGATCATAAAAAGAGGGCTGAGGAAATGGGTGCGGGATTTATCCATAAATACTCCAAATCCCTTTCACTGGAGCTGAGGAATTATATAATTCAGAACCTTGCCTTTGGTCCGTTTGTGTTCAGAAACCCTGACACGCTCGAGCCTATCGCTATTGCGACAGACCTTCAGGCTCTTCAGCAGAAGATACTGACAGTTCCGGACAACTCCCTTGAATACCATGCAACCCGGAATCAATTTTCAAAATGGCTGAATGCCAGGGCACTGTTTCCCGTTGCCCAGATGTTCAAGTACATCAGGAAAGAGGATTTTGAAACTATGGATGAGATGAGGCGGTTCCTGTATGTCGCCATCTCAAGCTTCAGACTCGGTAAAGGAAGGGGAGTCATTGCCAAATTCGATAAAATGAGCTTTGATGAGTACCAGGTATTTTCGAGGATTGGCGAAGGATCAATTGGCGGCAAAGCCAGGGGACTTGCTTTCATAAACAGGATAACAAAGAACTACAAGCTATTCAATAAATTCCCCGATGTCCTTATTACAATTCCCAGGACTGTAGTCCTTAGTACTGATATCTTCGACGAGTTCATGGATCACAATAACCTTTATTCGGTTGCCATGTCGGACCTTCCCGACGAGGATATCCTTAACCGGTTCATTAATGCTGAACTCCCGGGACGCGTTTACCAGGACTTCTATGCTTTTCTTGCCGTTTCAAGAAATCATCCGATTGCCGTAAGGTCTTCAAGTAAATTGGAAGATTCACATTATCAGCCTTTTGCGGGAGTATATTCGACATACATGATCCCAAGGCTTGCCGACAACCACATAATGGTGAAAGCTTTGGCCGATGCAATTAAAGAAGTTTATGCGTCAGTATATTACAAAGCCAGCAAGGCTTATATGACTGCTACTGCAAACGTTATCGATGAGGAGAAAATGGGAATAATCCTTCAGGAAATTTGCGGTAACCGTCATGGAGATATTTTTTACCCTACGCTTTCAGGTGTTGCCAGATCAATCAATTACTATCCTATAGGTTCTGAAAAAGCTGAAGACGGCATTGCAAACGTAGCTTTTGGCCTT